>OERH01000034.1_pt1 | contig 22439 bp, 17 predicted proteins | sample 1539931 | NCBI WGS metagenome assembly OERH01 (sample SAMEA3891233, study PRJEB23780) | metagenome | biome: terrestrial biome; feature: animal house; material: water of meat washing | place: Italy | collected 2015-05-12
CGCCAAGAAAATTAACCAGATCTCGCTCTGAACTCATAATAAATTCTATGGTTCTCCAGGCTACTGAAAACCAGATACAGAACTTAACTCCTTTTATTGATTCAGATAAAGCTCCTCGCCAGCCAATAGCGAGTTCCAGAACTTGAGGCGCTCGTGAAGAGAAAATATATTTACCGAGCTTTTCTAAAAGCCAGGGGCTGGATGTTGTGATTTTTATATATTTCTCTCCAAGTATTTCAAAGTAACTTGCTTTTGTATACTTTAAGGCATTAAGGTTAAATATAATTTTCCCATTGTCATCAAACTCAGTCATTAATTTACTCGCGTTAACTAACCAGGCGAGTGTATCTTTTATACCTGAAGGATGTGTAGTGATAAAATGAATGTAATCAAATGATGTTATTGGGCTGAGTATTTTTTTTGCAACATCAAGTGTCAAGAGAATAACATGATGAGTGTTCTGATGCCTTAACTCATCAATGAGTGGGACGTCGTTAAGATAAGGGTGCTGAGGTACTAGCTGGTTTATCGGCTGAGCCCCCCGAAGAATGTCACCCACATAATCAGCCCACTGTGCATTCTGTGTGTTGTTGTTATTCCTTAAACCAGCCATTTTATCTCTCCGCAATAGTAATTTATTATGTTATTACAGTAAGTTACTGTACACGATCCTGCCATTTACTCATTGCATTCGTACCGGCTAACGTATGCTCCCAGGAAATATCTTCATAAATAAAGGCAATTCTCTCCTGTGGTTCCAGTTCTTTTTCCAGGACAGCATGCGGTGTGACAAAATCAATACTTGATATTCGGGCTTTTGACAGATTTATTTTATAATAAGGCTGGTAAATACCCGCTTTACTGGTTCGGTAGAGTATAAATTCACATATTGCCATTTTTTCATTGTCACTAAGTGCTTTTGCCAGCAATGGTGAGGATTTATCAACCGGTTTGGTGATAATTAATTCATGATGATTGACATTTTGACTTCTTGAGATGGAATGCATTAACGCATAAACCATGATCTGATCTTTATGTTCTGGCTGCGCTTTGTTTCCGACAGAATCAAGCGTTGAGCAACCTGCTGAAATTAGCCCTTGTGTCTCTCCACTCAAAGATAAATAACTTATATTTGCCATGATAATCTCCTTTAATTAAATAATTATTTTTCGGCCGTGGTACCGGTTGCCGCCTCTGGCATGACGTTATTCTTCAGCAGCAGCCAGCGGCTTAACACGCCTTCGAGTCGCTCATTAATTTGTTTTTCCAGCGCATCTGTATTCTGCTTCTGCGCACGGGCATCATGGTACTGCGTCAACAGAGACTCAACGGGTGTTTCCTGCCCCAGTCCCCGCTCCGCCTGCCAGATGACATTTTTGATATAGGAAAGGGTTAGTCCCTCTTTCTCGCGCTGCATCACTAGATCTGCAAAAGCATGTAAGTCCTGGCGGGTCTGCAACCAGCCACGCAACTGCGGGCTACTCTGTGCGCGGGTTTTGAGTGCCTCATTCCATTGTGTCGAGGCCTGTTGCTGTTGCAGGCTTTCCGGCCAGCGACTGTCGGCAACACGCATCATCTGCATCCCGGTTTCCAGCGGCTGTACCGGGGAGGTATCAAGAAGTTGTTGCAGCCTGCGCTCATAGTTTTCGAGTTCAGGTGAGGCCATCCACACCGTTGCTGCGCCCTGAGCGGTGTCGTTAACCTGTAACAGTTGCTGCTGCACCGGATAGACCTGCCACCACCACAATGCTGAGGCGACAGCCACTGAACAGGCGATCCCTGCGATAAACCCTCTTACCGTACTGCCTTGATTTATCACACTGGCCTGTGGGGGATTCTCTGTCAGACTGCGAACTTCCACTTTCATCTCAGGCAGGCCGGGCAGGGGAGGCACTACCGCTTCTGGTGTGGAAGATGCCTGTGTTTCCGGGGCATAAATCAGCGTTCTGACCGTGGTCTGTGCGGCGTTCTCAGTGTTACTCTTCAGCTGGGGTCCAAGCCGTTTACGCGTGTTCTGCATAAAATAGAGCAGATTCTCCACGCGCGGAACGCGCTTCAGTTCCACCTGCTGGAGCTTATCGCAGATAAGCTGCAATGCCCGCTCTGTGCGGTAGATCAGTGGTAGGTCGGATTCCGCAAAGGAGATTTGCTGACGCAGAATATTGCCGGTTCGGGAGTTAAACCAGTCCAGCATTTCAGTACGCGCCGGGCCGCCCTGCGGCCAGAACTTATCCCAGTCGTGGCTTACCATTGCCGCCAGCAGTTCCGCACCTTCGCAGAATCCCGCCAGTCCCTGTGTCCGTGTCCGGGCAAGCGTATAGTAGGTGGCGGTGTGTAAATCCACACCGTTGGCTTTAAAAATCGCCAGCGCCAGCGACTCCACCAGTTTCCAGTTCAGCTCAGGCTGTGACGGGTGGCTGGCTTTGTTTATTTCCTCGCGGATGGCGCTGAATTCCGGCAGCCCGCGCGGGTCACTGCCGGTAACGATAGTTTGTGTCAGTACGTTACTATTCATCCCTGCCTCCTCAGTACAGTGTGTCTGACAGACCAAACTGGCTGAACAACCCACCGCTGAACGGGTTATCTTCCGTGTCGGTATGCACACGGTAGGTCATCGCGCCACCGTCCACGCTAAAGCGCACGGTAAAGTTGCCATCCTGTACTCCGGTCAGTTGTCCGGCCCCGAACAGGCGGAACTGCGCCCACGGCCCGCTGAAGCTGATACTGCGCGGCGCGTTGCCGCTGGTGCCGATGAGCGTCAGCTTACTTTCGTTGCCTTCGCGCATGTTGTTAGGCCAGACCAGATGGGCGGTATAGTTACGGCCCTGGCTGTAATCGACTAACTGACCGTCAAGGTTCAGTACACTGCGGCGTTTATTGCCTGAAAGCGATACCGTTTCCACGGCAAAGGATGTTCCCAGACCGTTCTGTTTGCTGAAGAAGATGTCACGGATTTTCTGCGCAGTTTCCAGTTGCGCAATAATATCTTCGCGAATAATGACGTTGTTATCGCCATCCTCCAGACTCAGGTCATTATCGATAAACAGCTTCAGGTTCTGCTGGTAGAAGGTATCCAGTATGCCATCCGGTTTAAAGAAGCGTTCGAAGGCATCCAGTGAGGCATCCTGTGCAGAACGCGGATTAAACGGATAGTTATTTGCCAGTTGCTCGTTAAACGGTTTCACCACGCTGTCGCGCCAGTCCACTTCCATATAATGAACAGCCTCCACCATCACCACATGCCAGGCCTGGTCAGCCAGCCTGCCAACCCAGCGGTTGAGCGGAGCAGGCAGCGTTTTTGCCATCTGGCGGGTGGCGAATATCGGATCGCTGCTGTTCTGATCAAGCCGTAACTGCACGGCTTTCAGCGCCGATTTTCCTGGTACAGGCGCGTTCTGGATTGCCAGCAGGTAGCGGTGCAACTCGGTGAGTTGCTGATACACGGCCTGCATCGTGCTTTCTTTGTCTTTCTGTACTGCCAGGGTACTGTTTTCCGGGGCGAATTCATGCCCGAGGCGGGTGAGTAACTGGTAATCCGGCTCTGCCAGGGCTTCCTCCCGTTCTTTGGCAGAGAGTTTTTCAGAAAAGACGCCTGGCTGTGTGTTGTCACGCAGCACGGTCAGCGCCCGCTGCAAAGGCTGGTCGCCGCTGATAACCTGCTCCAGCGCCCCGGTCAGTTGTCCGATGGACTCAAAATTGCGGATATTCAGATTGTCCATCCCGGCCCGCCAGGTGGCGGTGTAGTCGCTGATATACTGCTCGGTCAACTGGCGCTGGATTTCCGCGCGGTCGGCGTCACTGTATTTCACGCTGCGGGTAAGGTTAAGTACCCAGGAATCCATCGCCGTCAGTTCAACCAGTTCATCGCGCTGTTTTACAAAATAGCTTTGCAGGCCGTAACGGGTAAGAAACTGTGGAACAACCAGTTTGTTGTCATCGGCAGATGTAAACACCTGGTCAAAGGTTGGCCCTACCTGGTCACGCAGATTGAGGTCGGCAGGAAGAACGCCCAGCGCCCGCGTTTTCAGGCTCTGGTAAACCCGCTGGTAGACAGGCAGTTTGCTCAGTTCTTTCTGTGCTGATACCACGGGCTTGTCATATGGCGTCCAGCGGCTGATGGCGTCACCGTCGCCCGCCTGACGCTCTGCGTGCCAGTCAGTATGAGCCAGCGCGTAGTCAAGATGGGACATCAGTTGTGCCTGGATATCGCGCTGACCGTGGAACTTTTCGCTCCAGCGTTTTGCCATATACTGCTTCACCACCTGATTGTTACGTCCGCTTTTGTCCTCCAGCATTCGCATCACGCGCAGCACCGCGAGTTTTTCTTCACTCTCCGGCGGCGCGGCGTTCAGCTCTTTGACCAGCCCGTTAAACAGCGAGGGCAGGTAACGTTGCTCCAGCAGTTGCAGATAGGTCTGTTCCACATAAGGCCCGATACGTCGTCCCTGGTACAGTCCCATATCGGCCAGACGGCTGCGGTCGCCCCAGTCGCCATAGGCCAGTGTGGCATCGCGTACCGGGTTCAGGAGCGGCAGTTGCAGGTTGCCAAAGTCATCTTCCCCCTGCGGAGGCGGCACGTCCATAAAGGCTTTGGCCTGCTTAAGCACGGTGATGCCAGACTGATAGTTACCGTTGTAATAGTGATGCCAGCCGGTGATGAGCAGCAGTGCTGCCACGCCGCCTGTGGCAGAGAAAACCGTCAGGCGGCGACGGGAACGTATCAGCCAGGCGCGGCTCTCTGTTGCCAGATTAGGCTCTGCGAGTAATGCCTGCGGGAACAGGCTGCGGGTGAAATAAGGCGCGGTGTCCACCAGGGGCCAGGACGCCAGTGGGTTATTGCCCAGCCGGTACTGGCGGGCGGCAGACTGGGTGAATATATCATCCATCTGTCCACGCTGAAGCGAAGAGGTGAGATAGACACCACGCAGCATCACGTTCATATTTTCGCCATCAAGCAGACCCTCAAGCAGTGACACCAGCGGTTCACGGCTTCCCTGCATCTGGCGGGAAAAACTGAATAAAGACGCGCGGGTGTGAGTCTGAGCGACCATCAGATCCGGCAACGCCAGATTCATTCGATCCACCCATGTCTGCCAGAAAGCATTCAACTCTGTTCGCCAGTCATCATTTTCATGGGCACGGCGGGTGAACGTGACGCCCAGAATCGCATCGCGATCCTGTCTGTTCAGGGACTGAAACAGGGCGGCAAAACCCTGCAATAAATCAAGCCGGGTAAGTACCACGTAAACCGGTAACTGGCAGTGAAGATGCTGGCGTATATCCTGCAAGCGGCTGCGCAGCGCCTGTAACAGATGCTCGCGGCGGCGTTTGTCTGCGGTAAGCAGATCGGGTAAATCGAGTGTCAGAATAATCCCATTCAGCGGCTGGCGCGCGCGCTTTTCTTTCAGCCAGCCGAGGGCATGTTCCCACAGACGGCGATGCAGGATATCCGCATCAGCGGGAGCGCAGAGTGTGCCGTCGATATCAAAGATCACCGCCTGTTTACCGACATGGGGCGTGAGGTACAGGCGTTGTTCTGCGCCGCGTGCGCCCTCCGGGGCATAAATAATGTCGGACGGAAACCCCTCGCGCAGCAGTGTCGTTTTGCCACTGCCCGCCGGGCCGATGACCATATACCACGGCAACTGCCACAGGAAACGGCGGTTGTCGAGATGGCGTTGCAGGCGCAGCAGCCAGCGGTCAAGATAACGCTGCTGGGCGTTCAGTTCCACGCTGAGCGGATCAACGGCTTCCTCGCGCTGTTGCTTTTGCATTTTTTCAAGCTGTTGCAGGCGCTTCATCACCCGGACGGTAAGCCACATCAGGGCAATAATCCCCCACGCCGCCGTTGCCAGCCAGCGGTTCGCCAGTGGTTTGAGCCACTGTTCTTCATACAGCGTCCACGTCGGGCCTTTCCACCAGATCCACACCAGCAGAAAAATCCACGCCAGTATCAGCAGCCAGAAAGCAGAGACTTTAAACCGGGGCATCGCCGGTCGCAGGGCTGATTTGAGTCCGCTGAGTAGTCGGGGTGTTGGTAATCTGAACACAAAAACTCCTGTTCTCTTTTATTGTTCTGCCGTGAATTTTTGTTCTAGCTGCTCAAGCAGGGACGGCTCCCAGTCTGCCACCATCATCTGCAATCCCATCCTGAACAACATCCGGTACTGCTGCTGCGCAAGCTGTACCAGCCCCGCCTCTTCCGTCAACTGTGCGGCAAGGTACTGGCGGTGAAACTGATCGCGGGGATCGCCTTCGGGTAGCATGTCCAGATATCGCAGCGCCGCCTCCAGACCCTGCTCAGCAAAACAGGCTCTGGCTGCCTTCGATTCCTCACCGATTTGCGCAACCGGTGCAACTTTGGCGTCGGGCGAAGCTGCCAGCCATTGTTTCGTCTGCTCACTGATAAACGGTGTGTGGTCATTAAACAGCAGCCCGGTAAGCTGGGGCAGACGCTCAAGGAAGCGGATGACCTCATCGCGGATGGCGTCTGCCACCTGTTTGTAACCCAGACGCAGCGCCGTCTGTGCAGAAAGGCAGTGACCATCCAGCCAGTAAGGAGCCAGCAGTACGCTTTTCTCCACCTGCTGCCACAGCGCCATATCGGCACTACCGAGCTGAGCATGGTAATCTGCCACCATATCGGCGGAGACCGCAGCCAGTGGAGTACGGCCATCGCTTTCCGCCTGGGGCGTACTGGTGATGTTCTGCCAAAGCGCATGGCGGCGCAGACGGTAGCCCTGCGGTGAATCCGGCTGGCGTTCACATAAAATGGCCGCCACTTTTAACAGCGTGTCGCGCCAGGCTTTGTCGTCGTGACTGTCGATGACGATTTGGGGAGCCGGAGCACTGGGTTGCGTCACGCCGCTTTCAGACGTGGCGGTGGTCTGTGGTGAACTACCGGAGGCCGCCGGAGTGGGGACAGGAGCCGGTGCCGCACGATTAAACGCACGCTGGTACAGGGCAAAAAGATCATCAGTAGCCTGTGCCAGTTCCGGGGCGTTATGTGACTGCCAGCATTGCGCCAGTTTTGCCAGTTCCCCTGACAGCGCATCGCGCTGCGCTGTGGCGGCGTTCTGTGAAAAAACTTCAATACCTGTTTCAAAGCGTTTAATGACCTGGCTGGCAAAGCGTTTTTTATGCGCCATATTCTGCGGCGCAGCCACCGCCCAGTAATGCTCCACATACAGCGCCAGCAGGCGCAATGCGAGATGAGGATCACCGGCGTGTTGCAGGGTTCTCAGCAGATGCGCCAGCAGACGAAAATCCTTACTCTCCGAAGCCAGAATGACCAGCCCCCGGCGCTGGAGTTCCGGGATATCCAGTTGACTGTGGGCCAGCGATCCCAGCTTGACGATTTCGCCGTCGATATACTCCCAGTTCGGGTTGTCATCTTTCAGCGCCGATGCCAGTTTCTCTTCCGGCAGGTTTTCCAGCAGGTGCGATATCCAGACATTCGGATCGCGTAAGTCCATTGCCATATTTTTATTCTCCCGCCCAGTGGCAGGCATCGCGCAGGGGAGCAATCGCCCTTGCCAGCCCGTCAATGTTAAAGGTCAGCTTTCCGGCGGCATTGTCTGCGCCGGTATCCACCGTCAGCGTTTTTGCGCCGAACAGTTGCTTAATTTCATCAATCCCGGATAACCCCCGGCTGGACTCCAGCAGGGTGCCGTTCTCGCGCACAAACCAGTGGCTGCGCAATGCCCGGTTGTCGGCATTCAGAGTGACGGCGATATCATGGACATCCAGAGGGTGCATCAGCGCCACCTGCATCCGGGTGATATTGTCCACGCAACTGAACATCAGCACCGGGCGTGGCGGAACATGACCGATAGCCGGGGTGGTTATCACCACCGTCGGGCGCTCCCCCGGCACCTGCGTCACCAGCAGCTCTGTGGTGTTGCCCTGGCGGTGTTTTTCCTGTTCCGTGGCGCGGGTCCAGGCTTCGCCCACAAAACCGGCTTTGACCAGCGCCCCGTCAAACCCTGACGGGGACAGCGGTGCCAGCAGGCGGTCATAGCAGTCAAGCCGCTCCAGCGCCGCGGACTCCCGCCGACAGGACTGCATGGCCTGTAACGTGGCTGTCGCATCCGGCGGGGTCGTGGTGGCGACGGCGACCGCCACACCGGCCATTGACGATGCTTCTGCGGGCGCGGCAGTGGCGGGTAAGCCCGTCATCAGGCCCGCGATAAACCATCCTGTCTGCCGGAAAACGCGCAACCTGCTCATAAAACCGTTTCATCCTTTGTGACGGACTCGTCGTTCTGAGCATCTTCCACGTCTGCCGTAAATGCGCCGTCCACTGCCGACAACCGAATCCGGGCAACCGCCGTATTCGCCGCCATTTTCTGCAACAGCAGCAGGGAGAGCGGCGGCAGCATATTGCCGTCGATGACCGATTCCAGCATCCTCGCGCCGTTTTCCGCGCGGGTGACGCGGCTCATGATTTCGTCCGTCACTTCCGGTTCTATAATCACCTCCGCGCCAAAGCGGCTGCGCAGCACGTTATCCAGGCGGGCCAGTTTCCCGGCAATGATGGTGGCGAGCGTCTCTTTCGACAGCGGCAGGTACGGCACCACTTCCATACGCGCCAGCAGGGCAGGTTTGAAGAAGTCGGCCAGCACCGGATACAGTACTTCCTGCATGGTTTCCGGGTCATCGGCATGCTCGACTATTACCTGGTAGCCGAGGTTGGACGTCAGGAAGAAGACGATATTTTTGCAGTCAATCAGGCGGCCTTCACCGTCTGCCATTTCGCCCTTATCGAACGCCTGGTAGAACAGGTTGAGCACATCCGGGTGCGCTTTTTCCACTTCATCGAGCAGTACTACCGAGTAGGGTTTCTGGCGAATCGCTTCGGTCAGTACGCCGCCTTCACCGTAGCCAACGTAGCCCGGAGGGGAGCCAATCAGTCGCGAGACGGTATGTTTCTCCTGGAACTCGGACATATTGATGGTGGTCAGGTACTGGCGACCGCCGTAGAGCAGCTCTGCCAGTTGCAGGACGGTTTCAGTTTTACCCACGCCGCTGGGGCCAGCCAGCAGGAACGCGCCCAGCGGGCGTCCCGGACGGCGCAGGTCGGCGCGTGCGGTCAGCAGGTGTTTGTGCAGGCTGGCAATCGCCAGGTCCTGGCCTTTGATGGTGTCGCCGAGCCATTTTGGCAGGTCGGTGATGACCGACATTTCATTCTGCGACAGGCGGTTAAGCGGCACGCCGGTCCATTCGGCAATCACCGCCGCAATCTGTTTTTTATCGACGTGCGGGGAAACCAGCAACCGGTCGTTATGCAGGGCGTCCAGTTCGGCAGTGAGATGTGCCAGACGTTGTACCGGGGAAACTGTTTCAGCGGTCTCTTCCGGCTGTTCGCTGCCAGCTTCATCAGCCGGTTCGGCACCGGTATTATCCTGCTCTGACTCTGACTCTGACTCTGACTCTGACTCTGACTCTGACTCTGACTCTGACTCTGGCTGCGTATCCTCCACGGTATCTGCGTCCGGCAACGGCGCCGCATCGTCCTCTGCCACGCCCAGTAACTGCTGGCGCAGCGCAATAATCTCCCGGACCAGCGTCTGCTGCTGGTGCCAGGCCGCTTCCAGTTCATCCAGCGCCGTCAGCGTTTCATCATACTGCACCAGCACCTCGGTCATCCGTGATGTGTCGGTACGCAGTCCGATGCGAAGCTCGCGCTCAAGCTGGCGAATTTCCGCCTCCTGCTGGTGGCTCAGAGTGGTCAGCGCCGAGATTTGCTTCGGCGGCGACGACAGGTTGATGGCCACACGGGCGCAGGCGGTATCCAGCACATCAATCGCTTTGTCCGGTAACTGACGCCCGGAGAGATAACGCTCGCTTAATGTCGCAGCGGCCTGCAAGGCGTCATCATCAATCAGCACGCCGTGAGACTGTTCATAGACCGCCGACAGACCGCGCAGAATAATGGTGGCTTCGGCAGCGTTGGGTTCGCTGACCTTCACCAACTGGAAGCGGCGCGACAGGGCGGCATCTTTTTCGAAGTATTTTTTGTACTCGCTCCAGGTGGTGGCGGCGATGGTTTTCAGCTCGCCGCGCGCCAGCGCCGGTTTGAGCAGGTTGGAGATATCCAGCCCGCCCTGCTGGTTGCCCGCGCCAATCAGGGTATGTGCTTCGTCGATAAACAGAATGACCGGCACCGGGGAGGAAATGACCTCCGCCATCAGCCCTTTGAAACGTTTTTCGAATTCACCCTTCACCGACGCCCCGGCCTGCAATGCGCCCAAGTCAAGGGTCATGATATCGGTGTTTTTCAGCTTGTCCGGCACCTGGCCTGCCACGATGCGCAGCGCCAGCCCTTCAATCAGTGCGCTTTTGCCCACGCCCGCTTCGCCCACCACCACCGGGTTGTTTTTACGGCGGCGGCAGAGAATGTCGATCATCAGGTCGATTTCGTGGTCGCGGCACAGTACCGGGTCAAGCCTGCCGTTACGGGCGTCTGCGGTCATGTTTTTGGCATAGCGGGCAAGCAGGGTGTCAGAGGCGTCCGTCATTGTGCCTGCGCCTTTACCGTCTGCATCCGGCACGACTGATTCCGCCGACTCCTGTGTCCACTGCACAAAGTCCTGTTGCAGACGGTCACGGTTAATGCCGGTCAACAGCCGGGCGGCAGCAGGCGGTATATAACGCAGCGGCGAATGCAGCAGGGCCAGCAGCAACACGCCGCCGCGCAGTTCGCTGTGCTGCATCTCAGCCGACGCCAGCAGCCAGCCCTCTTTAAGCCACTCAACCAGCATCGGGGAAAACGCCGGGTAGCTGTCCGCAGAACGGGCGGTTGTGTAGTTCTCTACCGTCAGCGCCTGGCGCAACTCTTCCATGCCAATATCGCCCTGGCGGGTAATAACCCGCAGGTCACTGCGTGGCATGGCGAGCATCTGAATGAGCACATGGCTGACGGTAATTTCCGCTGCCTGCTGACTCATACATTCAGAGGCGGCCATCTCCAGCGCCTGGCGGGAGAACAGGTTCAGCCGTTTTACCAGCGTGGGAAGATCAATCTGGATCATAAACGTCCTTATCGAAGTAATTTGTTTAGCTGGTGCAGGATGTCCTGCGTCTGGCTGTCCAGCCGCAACAGATAGAACAGGTAAAACAACGCCAGCACGACAACGCCACCACAAAAAATATGTTTAACAGTCAGGCGACTGATGAGCTGATAACGCCCGCCCTGGGTTTTTTTGTCCTGGTGTAACAGCGGGAAAGGGGCATCGCCGCGCAGTTTATGCAGAACGTGGTACAGACGGCGGTAGATCTGCTCAAATTCCCCCTGATCCTGTGCTGCCACTTTGTAGCGCCCGCGAAATCCCAGAGAAAAACAGATCCAGAGAAATTCCAGCAGATCCTGGTAACGTTTGGGTTCACGGATCAGGCGCTCCAGCAGGATGAAAACTTTCTCTCCACCTCAGGCTTCGTTGTGGAAATGGACCAGCAATGACTGCTTGATCCACTCGTTCTTGTTTGACCAGCCGTTACCGAGCGCCGCTTCATCAATAAACGTGCAGAGGATGTAGCGAAACGAGATAATCACGCCCGGTTCGTAGCCCTGCTCCTGAAGCAGTTGCTCCACGGCCTGAACATCCGTCACCACCTGAGCAAAAAGATGCTCCGGCATCGTCTGGCTGTTCATGGTTGAAAGGCGCATTACCATACCGAGTAGCGGCGTGGCCGCGTCGATCATCGGATTCAGGCTGTTGCCACGAAGCGCGAGATGGTAGTTGCGCTGGCTTTTTTCGTCGTATCCGGTAAATGGTGGCAGAGACAGTGACCCCTCATCCATCGTCTTACCCTCTTATCGCCCACAGTTGCATGTTCAGATCCGGGAAACTGCCGGATACATGCAGTGCAACGGCCCCGGCGGCAGCCATTTCTGTCCAGGCCTGTCCGCTCTTGTCGAGTTCGAAATAGCTGAACCCGGAATGGTAAGGAAGCTGGCGGGGAGCCACCATCAGTGCGCGCAATGGAATGCCGGGGATCTGCACACTGACCATATTGCGGATTTTTTCCGGCGAGGAAATTTTCGACTGCTGGATAAACTGGCGCTGGATCTGATCGACCGGCATGTTTGCCGCCACGGCCAGCACAAAGGTGGCAGATTGCAGCAGTTCTGTGTCATGGATATCGGCCTGCCAGATACCGTCACGCAGATGCAGCGGCAGATTGACGGCTCTTGGCGACAGTACGGTATGCAGCGCCCGTTTGACTTCCGGTAACAGCGTTTTAAATGTTTTGGTCAGGTCATGATGATCATACACATCAAGCGGGCAGGGCAGGCGCGACGGCTCGGTAAAGGTCATCAGTTCACCCAGCAACCCGGCAAGATCAAGGTAGAAATCTTCCGGGTGGAGCTGGGATCGACGGGCGTGATGGGTAAACCGGGTCTGGTTACGGTTAAGTAACTGCAACATCATAAATTCCGCCACATCCGCGATGCCGCTCTGCGCCGGAGAGCCAATGCGGTTTGCCAGATCGCTTGCCCGTCCGCCAATGGCCCCCTGTACCTCTTTGAGATAAACACGCAGTTTCTTACTGACCTGAATATTCTGGCAGGAGGGGATAAAATCGTCATCCAGCGTCAGGGAGCCGTCGGCATGGCGATCGCTGATACGGCAAAGCGGGAGCGTAATATAGGCGCTCATATCTTCTGCACCGCTCATAATGCGCGGCGTCAGTTGTCCCAGCGTCAGTGTTCGCGTGTCACCTTCTTCTGAATGCAAATCCCGGACATCGGCATAATTCAGCCGGTAACGCCCGATTCGCCGCCCGTCGCTGATTTCATTTCTCACATCACTGGCGACCGGCAGAGCGAGGTAGATATTGCGGCTTCTCTCGTCCGGAAAATGTTGCGGGTGCAGCGGATCGGGCAGTGCGTCCTGGTCGGGGATAGAAAAGACGGTGCCGTCGGGCAGTGTGCCTGACGCGCTGTCAATCATGATCTTACCCTGTGCCAGCAGTTCATTGTTGAGAGTGAGTTCGGTAAATCCCCAGGATAAATCATTCATGGCCCGGAAACGCTGGTTATCCAGGTAGTCGTTGTAACGCTGCTGCTGCTGGAAATGGTGTGGACGCATCAGCATCCCTTCCTGCCACATCACCTTGTTGCGGGTGGTTGCCATAATTATTCATCCTCTTTTTTCATTTCGATGCTGCTTTGACGTACATGCACCAGCAGGCGGTAATGGTGGCCGGTTCCTTCCACCGTCTCGATTTGTTTCCATTCAGTGGCCTGGTCATCGGAGAAATAGGCCACGACACCAATAAACTGCGTTTTCTCATCCAGCTTTACCGGCGGCAGGGTTTTGATGGTGTCCGGCAACAGGTTGAAATCCTGGTGGTCGATATAGTTTTTACCCAGCACATCCGGTAGCGGCGTACTGGCTATCTGGTCATAGTCGGCTGCCAGCAATTTTGAGTCGTCAGTCAGGTACACCAGTTGCACATCCACGGCGGCTGATTCACCTTCCGCATTGGTATTGGTGTCCGGTTCGGTCAGCAGGGTGACGGTTATTTCCGAAGGTTGCTCCTTCAGGCTCCCGACCTGGATATCCGGGTTTTTGATCACCTCACTGATTTTTTTCGCCGTTTCGCAGCCGGTTAATATGACGCACATCAGCACGCAGGCCAGAAACGCCTTCCTGTTCATGCTTCCGGCTCCCGCTGTTTTTCACGAAGCACCCGGTCATAGACCTGGGCGTAGACCTCGTTAAACAGCATCTCAAACCCCTGCTGGCGATCGGAGGCCAGTTCTTCGTAATAATGGCTGTACATTTGCCATGCTCCGGCATCATCCAGCGGCTGGCGCAGTTCATGGCTGCGGCGGTACTGCACAAAGCGGCGCAGCAGATTTTGTGGTGAGAAAGCATCCAGCAGGACACGAAGCGACTCCACAATCGCTGCCCGGTTAGCTTCTTCGTGGTGGCGGACATTGCGCAGGCTTTCACTGACGGCGGCGGGAGCCGCCAAATGTACCGGGCTTTTACCTTCGGCAAACATTACGTCGAGCGCGGTGGCGTAATCCATGTTCAGGCGCAGCGGGTTATCTTCCAGCGGGCGCAAATGTTTGTCTGAGAGGCTGTTACGCTGCTGCTGCAAATCGAGCAGACCTTTTATTGCGGCCTGTAACGTTCGTCCGGCCTCCTCCAGAAAATCATCCGCATCGTCGGAATTGCTCATGGTAAGCGAGCCGCCAAGACCGCGAAGTAAGGGGGTGACCGCAAGGTGGCGTTGCGCCATTTCTGCCGCAGAGACGTCGTCATTACGATCGCCGGGGCTGGCATAAATGGGCGGCAGATCCATAAACGGAGTATTGATCCCACCATTACTTGCCGGATCGGACAGCGGTGCCGATGGCCGGACAGCCGCAATGCCTGAAAGCGGATCGCCCGTGGTAATCAGGCTTTCGGACTGAAGTGCCTGGAGTGGATCGGCAGAAAAACCGTTTACCACGGTGTCTGCAAGCTGGTGCCGGTGAGTCATTCCCGGATAGTGTGGCGCACCCTCCGTTGATAGCAGGGTATCCGTGAGCATATCGCGATTGGTAACGATGGTTTCGGGAGTGGCCATTTCCTCATCGTAATGGGGAATATCTCCCCGGTTCAGATGAACCCTCACCATCAGCCGTCCGATCTGGATCTCATCGCCCTGGCGCAACTGTATTAGGTCTGATGTTGCTGTGACTTTTGCCTGATTCAGCCACAGTTGTGCCGTCTGCGGGCGCAGACAAAATGTGCCATCGTGCAGGATAACGGTAAAAGCCTGGGCCGGAATGCTCTGCTGACGATCCTGTACCGACCAGTGGCATTCGGGGCCATGGCCGACATTTCCCTGCTGTGTGAACAGACAGCGCGCCGCCCGCCCGCTTTCCAGCTCACTGCCGTTAATGACCTGCAATGAAAGCGTGTGTAGTTTCTCTTCCGGCATATTCTGCTCCGTGATTATCATAATTTACGACCGTACCCTGATGGTGACTGAGGGTCGTTCTTCCGGTGTGCCGAGGAAGCTGGTCCAGCCCAGCAGCGCACTTTTGTTATCGCCCAGGCGCATTGCGCCCACCTGCTCCGGCGCCAGCCCCAGATGTAAGTCCCAGGCAAGCTGATCGCGCAGGATGAAGGACACGAACATCGTCAGTGGCAGGAAGTTTTCGCCGGACGGCAGAAAAGAGAGGAACTGTTTTCGGGTCAGGCTGGTAATACTGAGCTGGAATTTTCCGCTGAGATCGGGCACTCGTGTACCCAGAACAAAGTTGCCCAGTACCGATCTTCCCGCCAGTTTTTCGCCATTTTTAAGAGAATAGCTCCCCAGACTATTTTGCTGATCCGGTTCAATATCCACCTTGCGACGTTGCCAGTTTTGCAGCGTCACTTCTGACAAATCAAAGCAGTGGGACACCAGGCCACAGATAATTTCCGGGGATCGTCCCGGATTTGCCAGGATCCCGGAATACGCCAGCATTTTGCTGTGATTAATCGCCAGCTTATCGCGAAGCTGGCGGTGGCCCAGCCCGACAAGGGAGTACATGCGCTGCGAGAACGCATCCACACCGCCGTTACGAAAACTGATGTGATAGCGGTACTTACGCCAGATATGCCAGACAAACTGGGTCAGGCGGTGGCTGAACATATCCAGAAAATCACCTACCGGACTTTGTTCATGTACCGCTTTCCAGGCCAGGTGATCGAGGTAATAACCGGGGAGAGGCGACTGGCTCCCCTGTAACCCCATAAAGGTGGTGGTCATCCTGAATGCCCCTGACGTATCCCGTTTCAGCGCACTGATATCACTGCACGGGAAGGCAAGGCTGGCATCGGCGCTGAAACGCAGGGTTTCCTGTGCCGGATCGTCGCGCAGGGATAATTCTGGCGTCCCCTTTTCACCCTTTGCCAGGCGGTGCAACAGCTCCGCCATCGCAAAAAAATTGTAAGAGCAGGCATTATGGAAAACCTGTGCCAGCGGATCATTCTGCTCTTTATCTGCCGGGGGATTTCCCGGACTCAGATAAGAGGATGCTGCCCGGTTCTTTCCGTCCATTTCCATGTCTCCTGGCTTTCTGTGTTCACAACGGTCAGCATGTGGAATGAGTTAACGCTGGCGTACAGCGACAGAAAATGCGAAAGCACCGTACCGAGCAGATACATTTCCCCTTCACAGACAAACGGCTCCGGGTGCAGATACAGCGTGGAGGCCAGCCCCCGGACGGGAATGCCCGTAAACAGGCGATCGACAGGGCGGGTCTCCAGACGCTCAATGGCATCCAGCTTTTGTTGTGACAGCCGCGCCGTCTGCGGATGATGGATTGCGTGGCGATCAAAGTTGGCGATGACCTGCTTCAGCGCGTCCGTATCCAGTAATGACAGATAATTCAGGTTCATGGCGGAGAGCAGGGACCAGTGCAGGCTGCCATCAATGACCGGCCAGAGCGGTTGCGTCGGGCGGGTAATGTTGCGAAATGAAGCAACAGCCGCATTTTTACCGGTTGTGCCGGTGATATCGCCGGAACGAATTTGTGACGGAAGCTCACGGTTGGTACAGGTCAGCGATACCGAAACCACTTCATTACTGAGCAGCGATTCGTCTGACGGATAACTGCCATCAGCATGTATAAAAGCAAGGGTATGATCAAAGCCGCGATGGAACAGGGATGTTTTGGTCCGGTGATGCCAGTACACCACTTCCCGCTTCCGGCTGTATTCCATCTGATGGCTGAAACTTTCAAAGGCAGGCCACTGGCGCGCGGCCTGCGTCGAAACAGGACGCCCCAGATCTTTTTTCCTGAACATATCCTGCACCTGGCTTATCACGCCGTTAACGGAAAAGACATCGTAATGTTCCGGATAATGGCGGCTGGGAACCAGCGGATAGTCTGCCCGCCGGTTGTCCAGCGTGATGGCTTCTGCATGGTGGATAAATAAATTAATGGCAGGCGCGCAATACAGGCGCAGGGAGTCGCGGCGCAACCGGATGTCCACGGGCAATGGGCGCGAAAAACGCAGTTGCAGGGTAAAGGATTCACCCTGCAATCCGTCAGGCAACGCCGGGCAACCACAAAGATCAAAAAAGAGAAACGCATCCGGGTAACAGAAATACTCCTGAAGGATCCGGTAGCCGCTGTGGACGTTTTTCGGCCAGGGCAGCATGGCATCCTGCGGCTCAAAACCGACAGCTTTCAGCATAAACTCAGGCAGGCGAATATGCTGTTCACCCACAGTCAGGTCGGCACCCTGCAAGTATTCACAGAACCATAAATAAAGCTGGTTACGGGTATAGTTGTCGTCATTGCCGAGCCAGAAGCGAAGTTTGTTCAGATCCAGCGTGCGGAAGTCCGTTCCCGGTGCGACCGAAAAGGTGATGTTGATAACACCATTACGGGTCGTACTGCGGTTTTCAATCTGCTCCAGGCGAACGGGCAGCAGCCAGATATCCCGGCAGAGGGTGAAGGTACAGGGAGGCGGCTCCTCCTTTTTAGCATCGGAGGGCAGCACTTCATCGACTCTGATTTCCCCGGCGTTGGTTGTAAACTGCTCATTACGGGGGATTAACACCGGCACAGAAGACTTATCCATATCCGGCGTATATTCAATAAGGGTCATTGCCGGAACCGGACGCAGGTAATTAGGCCATAGCATCTTAATAAGCCCGTGCGTCAGTTCTGGGAATTCATCCTCAATTTTCTGGCGGAGATTGCCGGTAAGAAAAGCCACGCCTTCCAGCAGGCGTTCAATATCCGGATCCGCATCTTTTTCGGCCAGGAAGCGGGCAAGATGGGGTTTTTCCGTTGCCAGCAGCTTGCTGAGCTGGCGCAGGTAATCGAGTTCTTCCCGGAAATAGCGTTCTTCAAATTCCATCTGTCAGTCCACCCGATAATGCTGGCTGCCATTCGGTGCCATATCAAATTCAAGCACTTCATGTGTTTCGTTAAATGTCACCCAGGCTGTAATATGAAACGTCATATCCAGCGGGCTGGTGGCGGATGAAACCACAGCCTGCACTTCAGCGTGTGAGATCCGGGGTTCATAGCGTTCTATACATTGCGCGATGGCCAGACTCATTGATTCGCGGAAGTTTTCAGCCCCTTCCGGTTCATCAATGCCCAGTTCAGGCGCACCCCGGCAACTACCGGACCGGGTATTAAGAATGTTTCGCAGGTTCTGGCGAATGGACTGCCTGAGCGCATGAATACTGCTTCCCTGCCAGTTTCTGGCCGGTGAGGCTTCCATACGCTCGAAAAGAGAACCTGTGGTTCTTTCCCGATCCGGTATCATGGCGTGTTACTCCCTGTCTAACCGGCCAACCAGGGAAAGCTCAAAGTTTGCCCCCATAAATTTAAAATGGGGCCGCACGCTCAGCGCGACCTGGTACCAGCCGGGTTCGCCTTCCACATCCATAACCTCAACTCTGGCAGCACGCAGAGGCTTGCGGCTGCGCACGTCCGCAGGCGGGTTTTCCTGGTCGGCAACATACTGACGGATCCAGGTATTAAGCTCCCTCTCTAAGTCGCTCCTTTCTTTCCATGACCCCAGTTGCTCACGCTGCAACACCTTGATGTAGTGCGCTAACCGATTGATGATGAAGAGATAAGGAAGCTGCGTACCCAACTTATAGTTGGTTTCTGCGTCTTTACCCGGAAAGTGCTTCGGTTTTTGTACCGAGTTTGCAGAGAAAAAGGCTGCATTATCAGAGTCTTTACGCATGGTAAGGGTGATAAAACCCTCTTCAGCCAGTTCAAATTCGCGGCGATCGGTGACCAGCACCTCGGTTGGGATTTTGGCCTGAATCTGACCCATCGTTTCGAACAGATGCACCGGCAGATCTTTCACTGCACCGCCGCTTTGCGGACCGATGATATTTGGACACCAGCGGTATTTGGCAAAACTGTCTGCGACATTGCACGCCAGCATCCAGGCCGTATTACCCCACAGATAATCTTCGTGATTCCGGCTGACATCTTCGTGATAGTTAAAGTTCTTAACAGGGTTATCTGTTGGTGAATAGGGCTGGCGAAGCAGGAAGCGGGGTGCCGTAAGCCCTAAATAGCGCGAATCTTCCGAGTCACGCAGGGCGCGCCATTTGGTGTAGGCCGGACCTTCAAAGATGGCATAAAGATCTTTGATATTAGGCAGTTCGGTCCACGAGTTCAGCCCCATAAACTCCGGGGAAACGGAGGACAGGAACGGTGCGTGCGCCATTGCGCCCACAGCACTGACGTATTGCAGCAGTTTCATGTCAGGTGCGGTATTTTTGAACTCATAAGCGCCCAGCACGGCAGCGATGGGTTCACCACCAAACTGTCCGAATCCGGACGAATAAACGTGTTTATAAAATCCGGACTGAATAATTTCTGGGGCAAATTCAAAGTCTTCCAGAAGTTCCTGCTTCGTGACATGAAGCACGTTGACCTTGATGTTTTCACGGAAATCAACGCGATCCACCATGGTTTTCAGTGAGCGCCAGAACGACTCGACCTGCTGAAAGGCAGGCGCATGGATGATGACATCCATCTGGCGGCTGATGCGTTCATCTATATCTGCAATCATGCTGTCCACGGCCAGTTTATTGACCGGTTCGGCAGATGCAGTGGATTGCAGGATGCTGGCAATAAAGGCTGTCACACCCTGGCGGGCAACGTCATAACCTTCCGAACCGGGCTGAATACGGGTCTGTGCCATGATTTGATCAAGCAGCGACGATGCCTGCTCAGGCTGCCCGGCATGACTGGAAACGAGTTCCTCTTCCTGTAAAGACATACTGAAAATCCTTCTGTTTTAGCTGTGTTTCTGAAACCGGCTTTTCGCCGTCAGTGAAGTACGCGCTGCCAGTGCGACGCGCTCTGCTGAAACTCACAAAAATGGATAATCTCATCCAATAGATCACTGATACGGCGATCCAGTGTTGTAATCAGCGCAGCCACACCATCCTGGTTGATTTCAACGGACGGGCTGAAACATACCTGGTAAACCACCTGCAGAATGTCTGCAACAGAGAGGTGGTATGTCCCGGAGATATTTTTGTGTGCCGTCATGCCTGGATAACCCTGTTTAATGAAATAGTGGTGGTTATTTATTGCTCACCTGGCCGATTTCTTTGAGCAACTGCTCGCGGGACTCTTCATTTTCCAGCAATGCCTGGAGCTGGGTACGGAATGCCGGAAGGTTACCCATCGGCCCCTTCAGTGCAGTCAGTGCTTCACGCAGTTCCAGCAATTTATTCACTTCCGGAACCTGCCGGGCCACGCTATCTGGTGAAAAATCATCCAGTGATTTGATATTCAGCGCCACATTCAGTTCATCGTCTGTTGTGCTTCCCTTCAGCGTGGCGGGGACAGTAAAATTGAGGCCAATGGCTGCTTCAGCCATCACTGCACCGAAATTGTGCTTGTTAACGGAAACTGCCTGACGTTCATCCAGTGGGGATGTTTCCTGCGTATTTCCGGTATCGCCGACAACGAGCATGTTAAGCGGAAGTTCCACTTCAGCCGTCTGGCCATCTGTTTTTGGGACATACGATATATTAATACGCTCGCGAGGCGCGACGCTGCCTTCAAATTTTTTGCTCATAAAAGTGATCCGTCATGTTATCTCGTACAGGCCATGAACACGGCATATTTGTACCGCAAAAAATATCGGCAATGCCGCCCTAATGGCGGTGAAAATAAAATCACCACTCCTTCATCACCCCGCATTTTACGCTTCAAAATAAATAAGAAAAGGACTTTTTATCGATCGTAAAGAGGGGTATTCTGCAAGCGTTAAATAGATTGTGTGAACCTGTGCAATTCGCGTCAGGTGTATTATGGCAATAATTTAAATATAGTGTTTTTATGTAACTTATTGAATTATACAATAATTTCATTAAACATAAGCTAATCATTGCTTATTTATATATTTGTTTTGTGATTGATTAAGTGGGTATTTTTAAGGAATATCTCAAAAATTATCAAAATGATAATTCAGAAAGGATAAATACAATATTTATTCATGATTCAGCTTTGGCCATTTTATGGAGGCAATACGGACTTTGAACAGTTGGGTATGGTTATCCAGATATATATTATTAAGTTATTGCTGAATAAGAGATTTAATGATTTTAAAAATAGTTTTTACGACAACCGTAAATTCTAGCTCGGTTTGTATGTAAAAAATACTGAAAAATGATGCGGTTCCGTGAAGTGAGCTGCATCTGCCTGTCTGGGATTAACGGCAGGTCATTGTAAGTAGTAATTAACCACGTTAACAAGGAGTTTACAAATGCCAACACCGTGTTATATCTCCATCACTGGTCAGACCCAGGGAAATATTACTGCAGGTGCATTTACCGCTGATTCTGTCGGCAACATCTATGTGCAGGGGCACGAAGACGAGATGCTGGTGCAGGAATTCCTGCATAACGTTACTGTCCCGACCGATCCTCAGTCCGGCCAGCCTGCGGGTCGGCGTGCTCACAAGCCGTTCATTTTTACCGTGGCGCTGAACAAAGCGGTTCCGCTGATGTACAACGCACTGGCCTCCGGCGAAATGCTGCCAACCACTGAACTTCACTGGTGGCGTACCTCTGTGGAAGGCAAACAGGAGCATTATTTCACTACCCGCCTGACTGATTCGACGATTGTCGATATGAAACTGCATATGCCGCATTGCCAGGACCCGGCGAAACGCGAGTTCACCCAGTTGCTCGAAGTTTCACTGGCCTACCGCAAAATTGAATGGGAACACGTCAAATCTGGCACCTCCGGTGCCGACGACTGGCGCGCACCGCTGGAAGCATAAGTTAAGCCAACAGCATCCGGCTATCAGGCCGGATGCTGTTTTTGTATTACGCCGTAGAAAGAAAGGTTGTCAGTAAGGGGTTACGTTCACGGGAGATGGCGGCTGCCGGAAACTTCGGCGGTAGCGTGCCTGAACGCAAGCGTAACACTGTACTGTCACAGCCGCTTTAACAGCGAACTGTCTGTTTTTCCTTAACCCCGGAGGTTGCTATGTCAACCGGATTACGTTTCACGCTGGAAGTGGACGGCCTGCCACCGGATGCTTTTGCGGTGGTCTCCTTTCATCTGAACCAGTCACTCTCTTCGCTTTTTTCCCTCGATCTCTCTCTGGTCAGCCAGCAGTTTCTCTCCCTTGAATTCCAGCAGATCCTCGACAAAATGGCCTACCTGACGATATGGCAGGGCGATGACGTACAGCGCCGGGTGAAAGGTATGGTGACCTGGTTTGAACTGGGGGAGAACGACAAAAACCAGATGCTGTACAGCATGAAGGTGTGCCCACCGCTGTGGCGCACAGGGCTGCGCCAGAACTTCCGTATCTTCCAGAATGAGGACATCGAAAGCATCCTCGCTACGATCCTGAAGGAAAACGGTGTGACCGAGTGGAGTCCGCTGTTCAGCGAGCCGCATCCTTCCCGTGAGTTTTGTGTCCAGTACG
>OERH01000043.1_pt1 | contig 21002 bp, 8 predicted proteins | sample 1539931 | NCBI WGS metagenome assembly OERH01 (sample SAMEA3891233, study PRJEB23780) | metagenome | biome: terrestrial biome; feature: animal house; material: water of meat washing | place: Italy | collected 2015-05-12
TTATACAAAACAGAGGTGATTGAATATTTAAAAGCAGATTGGCAAGGTTTAGCAGATGTACAACTTGCGACATTAAATTGGGTAGATTGGTTCAACAAAAAGCGTGTACACAGTGCACTGGGTTATGTATCGCCTTTTGAGTTTGAAGCAATGTACTATGATAAGATTAATCCGTTAGGTCAGGTGGCCTAACTTAAATAAAAAGTCTCCGACAAACCCGGTACAGTTCACACTTTCACGACGATACAATCCATATAGACAATAGGATAAAGGGCATCCAATGGTCGATTTTGCCATTCTATTACTTGTTCTTTAACTGCATCCGTCACTTTGGAAATAAGCGTTGGGGAGACGTCCGCATCGTACATTTCCTTGAATGTGGCAACAATATCTCGTGTCGTCATGCCTTTGGCGTATAGGGATAGGATTTGGCTATCCATTTGTGTGATACGGGTTTTCATTTTTAATCAGCTGGGCTTACCTTTTGCCTCTGTCGCAATACGATTTAGGGCAACACCTTGCTGAGTTAGATATTGAGATACTGCCTGCGCACGACGCAAGGACAATTTTAAATTATATTGTTCATTTGCCTGCTGATCGGTAAATCCATACAGTGTCAAGGTGTAAGCTGGATGTGCTGTTAGGAAGTTCACGATCTGATTGAGCACATTGATGGAATCTTGCGATAAAACTGCCTGATCCAAAGCAAAATGTACAACATTCGGCACAGGTTGATCAGCAACCTGGCTATTTTCAGAGATGACTGTTTTTTGTTGTGGCGACCAAATCGGCCATGTTCCGACCACACCATGACATCCCTGCTCACTGCCATTCAGTTCCTGTAAAGATGGATAACTAATTTTCGGAAGCTGTTGAGGAACATCTGCACTGCAACTAAACGCCCGACTATTTGCCTGATCAATTAAGCGCTGTGCTGATAAAAACAGCTCCCGTGAATGTCGCCAGCCCAACTCACAATGTTCAGCGGCTGCCCAGGCCAGCATCACCTCTGCCTGTGCAATCTGAGACTGGGCACAGGAAAAACCTGCATGCTGTTTCAATAATTCAGTATTTGCCCATAAATCCCGACGCATTACACTTGAGGTAGACAGAATCGGTGTGGTTAAACTTAACTGCTTAGCCTGACCTTGCTCTAATGCCACTATAATCATTTCCGCCTGGGCAAGGGCCTCCTTTCGCGCAACCGTTGCACTTTTTTCACTTCCCTCATGGGCTGCATAAGTCAACCATGCGGCTGCTTTGACAGCATGATAACGTTCAATTCCCTGTTCATTCAAAAAAGGAACGAGACGTGTTTGCAAGGCAGCAACCTGTTGATCTTTTGGATTATAAATACCTGACTGGGCTGTAGTATCTGGAGAATCTTGCGCCATAACAGGTGCAGCCAAATGATCAGGATTTTTTGCCCAAACCATCACGCTCCAGCAAACCACAACAGTTACAGCACCACGATAAAATTGACGCAAGGCAGGTGTGACATATTTCATCTTTATGGTTCTCTTGAAGCGTTCACGGTAGAATTGTTGCGAGAAAACAGGTTCTCATCAAACTTGAATCTAAAGCGTACATATGCGCCCTGAAGAGTTGTGTCACTATCCACCAGATCATCATCTTTATAGCCAGAGAAGTTATAACCACCTGATAACCAGAGGTTTGCAGCCAGCAAATAGCCCACTTCCCCCCCAACCAAAACACGGCGGCCCGAACTCATGTTCGACCATAACACGCCTGTATGAATACCCGCATCCCAACGTTCATTGATGTCATACATTGCCCGACCACTGAGCATATGTGTCATACCACTTGACTCCAAACCAGAGAACGTTGTGTCCACATTTTTAACTGCATATTGGCCTGAAAGGGTAATATCGCGACTTGGATGATAATTCAAGTGATTTGAAAAAATATAGACATGCTTTAAGTATGGATTATTTAAATCTGACTTGTTACTGTCATAGCGGTATTCCACCTTGGTCAGCGCATCAAAACGATTGTGCTCAGTGTCACGGTAGGCAGCCCCCACCTGGAAACGATCAACCAGGCGATCACCACTGTTTTCATTCTTACTATCAGTCAGGCTAACTACATTTTTCGCCAATAAAGTCACGTCATTGGAATATTTGTAGGCAATCCCCAGATTATTCAGGATGGTGTCAGACTGGTCAGCCCAACGTGCTTCAATTCTCGCAACAGCTTTCCAGTTTGGATTGGCCAGATATTCCACACCTAAAGATGCAGCAGTGTTATCGGAATTTTGGTTATCGGTATCTGCTTTTGACAATGACTTCACCTGTTCAAAACTGGTGGTTGCATAGAAGCCTTTTTCCAGTTCCCAACGGTTACGTAAACCGATTGCAGCTTCAGCTTCGCGCGCACTGATGCCATCGCGAACACGATATTCACTAAATGCCGTACCGTTATTGTTATATTTACTGTCCAGACCAAACACTGTGACATTACGACGCTGATTGTTATTTAGGTCATACAGTCCCTGAATACTGGACACCAACTCATGGCGACCATAGGCACGTAGTTTTGAATTAATCTGGTAATTCGCACCCAAGGCAAAATTACGACGCTCAGCTTCGGAAACATCCTGCTCATATTCAGCAAAAACATTTGAACCCTGCCAAGGAAGCTGTGTGGTTATTTTTGTACGTGCGGTTAAACCATGATACGGCGCTGTTTGTGAAGCCCCCAACAGTGCTGGATTCTTAGACTCATCGTAATACTTGAGACCCAGCTCAACCGCGACAATACGGCTGATCGCACGTTCAATACTGGCAGAAACACCCTGATTGACACCACTTTGCAAATCTTCAGTACGGATGGCCTCCAGTTTTGCCAAACCGATCTTACCCAGTTGCGCACGCCCTTTTATACCACTTTCCTTACGTCCAGCGGTGATTGGTGCCGCAGTGTTATAGAACCCTGTATTTGCCTGATTATGGTAGGTTTTCAGCTCCATATTCTTATAGGCATAGTTCAGTTCAACACGAGCCGCATTCCCCGATAATTTACCTGTTGCATCTGCCGTGGTGTTAATCTGTGTTAAAGAGTTTGAACCGTCATTGATATTTTCAGAACGGGCAAACTCAGCAATCAATTTACCCTTGTCGGCAAATTTCACCACGGTATTGACACTCGCCAACTGGTCCTGCGTCAGTGGATTATTGCTTTTTACATAAGCCCCACCCACTTTCACCTGATCAAGCAGCTTCACCGAACCTGTAACTCCACCAACCGTGTATTCATCCCCACCCTGATCAGATTCCACTGTAATACGCAGATAAACTGGATTCAGGTCAGCATCGACACTTGGTACAGGATCTTTTAAGTAAATGCTGTTGCTAAAGGTATCCACTTCATAATCGGTAAAACGTGCCAAAGTGCTACGCGAAATGATCAGGCCTGGATTATTGCGGTCACGGGTCACCACCTCAACTTTTTCACTATTGGCAAGCACATCATCGGTATTGACATTGCCCATGCTATAAGGACCCGAAATCCCCATGGCACGTTGTTCACTGGTCACCTGTTGTGTATTGGTCTGCGCAGCAAAGGCCGTTACTTTATAGCGGTCTGTTTCGACAGCCCCACGAACACCTGTTAATGAACGGCTATATTGACCTAAAGCCAGGCCCTCATCATTTTCGGTACGTGTGACATAATCACCATACATGGCATAGGAACGGCCTTTATCCACACGCACGTACAGTTTACTGGTTGTTTGTCCATCAAAACCTTTCGCTGCCGAGTCACCATAAACTGGATAATATTCATCTGGACGAATATCACGGAACAGACGCTGGTTTTTATCCTTGTCAGAATCATAGGCAAGGGTTAGTAGATATTCACCCCTGACTTTCCCTTTCAGGAACATGGCTGCACGCCCTGTCACATTGCTTTTGCCATTGTCCGATGATGAAATCTCTTGCAGTTCTTCCTCAAACCCATCCTGCGAACCGACATTGCTTAACTGTTTCGGGTCAAATTTCTTAAAGTTAATTGATCCTTCTACCAAACCAACTGCAATGATCGGACGTAAATCAGGTAAGAAACGTATTGGTGTACTGCTATGAAAAATACCACTTTCAACCGACAGCGTTCCTTCACCCGCCTCAATTGGCGCCTTTATTGGCACAACAAGTGTACCGCCCTCAACAAACACCTGAATACCAGGTTGTTTCGGGTCCAGGTCAGTCAACTCAATTTTACCAATCGAGCTGTCGAGCGTAACTGGAGTTCTGGTAGAAACCAATGTGCCATTACGGTCAACAATTTTCATGGTCACGTTAAAATAATCACGGCCGTTGGCTTGCGGCTGTACTTTGGCTGACTCAAGTAACAGCTTATCCATTTGGTCAGGGACAATCACATTGACCTGTTTGCTATCCCGAACATTACCCATCATGTCGACTTGACGAACTTCAATACTGTTTTTACCCACAGCAAGATCGACACCGATAAAATCCAGACCTGCAACCTGTAAGTCAGGCAATATTGCACGTTTACCAATGCGTTTCTCAGAAACCTGTGTGCCATTTACCCACAGTTGTAGTTGTGTGCCAGCAGCACCCTTAACCTGAACCGCTGTTTGGGCATAACCAAGAAGCTGCCCATCTTTTAAGTTGATAATTTCTAGCTGATTATTGGCAGCATTTTCCAGCACTGTTTCCAGACTAAGCATTTTCGCAGCTTGAGTGGATTCGGCTGGCACACTCTCAGTTGCTGCCAATGTTTCAGTCAGTGGCAAGGCAACTGAAGAAGCAACGCCAGATTTTTCTGGTTCAAAAGTAACCTCTTTCAGTTCCTTAGCCTGTTCCTTGGAAAAATCAAGGTTACAATTGGCCCTGATTCCCTGTGCCGAGATACAACCACTTGCTGGCTGACCTTTAACATCGGTAATCTTGGAAAAAACTGGATCAATGGTAAGGTCTGAACGTAACACCTGTTCTAAATTGGTGTTGTCCTGTTCAATGCGTTTTTTACGTTCTGCTATCTGCTGCAATAAGGCTTGCGAACATTGTCCTGTACCATTGGCAATTGCAAAATCGGCACGATGTAGTTCACCACGTTTTAAATCCACAAAACGGCTATTTGGATCACCTGCCTGACGATTGCCAATTAACACCAACTCAGAATCAACTGGCAAACTGGTACGGTCAACCTTTAGAACGTGGGTTTTGGCACTGATCCCATAAAAATCATATTTACCTTCACTGTCAGTAACCACATAGCTACCATCTTCAAGGTAAATACGCACACCTGGCACACCGACTTCACCTGCATCCTGTACCCCATTACGGTTACAGTCAGTAAAAATCTTACCAACAATAAAGCCATCAGAGATCATTGCGCCAGGAGTTACTTCTACTTTTGCAGATGCTTCGTTTGATTCGATTCCCTGACCATCTTTTGCCCGAACACGGTTAATGCCATCACCATTCAAGGCATTTGGACCAATATAGACGCGATACTGAACCTTAACTTCCTTACTTGGAGTCAGTGTACCTAAACCAAGTTTCAAATAAGGACCTTTTCCACCTAATGGGTCAGCAACCTTGGTGCCATCGATACGCATAGAACCCTGAACATAGATAAAGCCTCTAGGCAAGGTATCAGTAATCGAAACATCTTTGGAATCCACCGTGCCACGATTGGCAACCGTCACGGTATATTCTTCAAACTCACCGATTTCCGAGTTTTTATTGGTCGCAACCTTTTGTACAAATAACGGCGAGGTTGGTACAGTCAAATCAGGATCAATTGGAATATCAATATTGAGTGCTGGATCAGCATTATTTAAGGTGAATTTGCCAGCATAAGACCATTCCAGATCAACAGCCTTATCCGCAGGGAAACTTGGATAAACCGATTTATCACTGACAAAACTATAACGTGTATTTCCAGGAATTGTGGTTGTATCCACAACAAAACTGTAGGTTCCTGCTTTAACAAGGGGATAAATAAATTTACCCTCGCTATTGGTGATCTGCTTGGCTGGAATTGTAACCAGCTCTCCAGTCTGCTCATCAAGTTTGTATGCAATATTGTCCGCAATTGGCTGGCCATTCTGGTCTAATAAAGTGACCGTTGCTCCCGCCACAGGTAAACCTGTCTTGGCATCAAACACTGTGCCATATGGGTCAATAAGCACCTGAGTACTAATATCGGTAAATGTCTGGGTTGAATTACCCTGTGCATCCAGACAGTCCGTCAGGCTAACCTGTACCTGATCGCGTTTGATGGTCTGCAATAACGCATCATAAGAAACCCCAACTTCCGCAAATGCGGTTGGTAGCGTGTAATGGAATACGCCTGTATTCGGCCCAGTTTCTACCCCAATGACTTCTTCAAGATCACCTGTCTTGGCTGATTTAATCTTAATTTTCACCTTGTCGGCAGTATAACGGTCTGCATTACAGCTGGCATTTTGCGCTTCAAGATAAAGTGGTTTATTCACGCTGCCTGTAGTCAAGACATTTTGGAAATCACCAGATTTATTATTAATCGCTGCAAGACCACCTACCACGGTTAAAGCAGGATTAGACAATACCTCTTTTTGGCTATTTGTGGTTGCATACGAAACTTTATAGGTATTTTTAACCGTTGTTTTGGCAATGTTACGATTCATTGTAACCGTAAGATCGACTTGTTCAGTTGTATTGGCGTCTATTTGTGGAAAGCCAACCACCAATTGATCAACCTTGCTTAAATCACTTGGCAAGGTCGTTGTATAGTTATTGCCTGTTTGCTTATACAAAACCTTGGCCTGCGTATTTTTTAACTGTGCAGACTTAAATGTTGTATTGGCAGGCAGATCATCAACTAAAAGCACCATTTTCTGTGCCTGACCATCGATCATCACATCCACTGGTCTTGCCGCTTTTTTACCTTGATTGGTTATGGCCAAAGTATAGTTAAGGTCATAGCTGGCATTGGCTGATGGCTCAAAAGTTTTCTGGACAACCTCTTTGGTTGCAACCAGTTGTGGTCCATAGTTGATGGCACTATCTGTAGCCGTTGCTATTACACTATTATCTTCAACAAGTGTTGCTTTTAACGGTAAATTTAACTGCTGACTTTCAGTCAATGTCGCACTTGCTGTTGCAACGACCCACAAATGAACGCTCTGGCCTACCGCCAAGGCAACATTGGTTGTCAGTTGTTGATCATCGGTGTCGAATTGACCGTTTTTATTGGTATCTACATAAATTTTAACGTTGCTTAGTTCATTTATTGTTAACGCTTCTAGTTGTACATTGACAGGCGCATTACTATTGTTGACTAAGGTATTTGCCCAAATAACACGGGTACTTGGTTCAATTTCCTGAACTGGTGGAGTAGTTAAAGCAATTGCGTAAAGAGCAGAAACATTGATTTCTACGGTATTTGAAACTGATTGTTGGGATTTACCATCGGGTGCAACATAAGTTGCATAGGCGATATTCTGGATAGAGCTACCCACTTCAGGCATATTCGCTGCATAACCGTACTGCGCTGACAATATTGATACTGTCAACGTTGATAACATGAATGTCATGTTATGGAATGCGTTAGATTGCTTCTGTTGTAGCACAGCGCTTACCCTTCAACTAAATAGTCTAAAAAATTTTAAAATTTATTTGAGGTGAACACCTGCCTAGGCAAATGTTCACATCTTTAATTATTGATTTACATTAATGTTAATAAGTATTACTCATCAACTTTGATTACGAACTCTAATGATGCTGTTGCATTTGGTGCAAAACTTGCTTGTGCTGCTGAAACAGTACCCTTATAGCCATTTGTATAAGTTGCAGGGTTCTGTAAGGTCGCACCTGTTGCAGTTACAGCCGTACCTGCTTGACCTGCGGTTACATTCAACTGAGTATATGATGGCGTATTATCGCTAATCACAACATTGGTTACTGTCGCATTACCTTCATTGGTCGCAACAATACGGTATTTCACGCACTGACCTGGTTTTGCACTCACATCTGCCTGTGTGTATGTTCCAGATACCGCAGCACCTGTTGTACAGTTTGCAAGATACTGATCTTTCACCAAACGTACCTGACCCTCAGTAACTGTGGTCAAGTCAGTATTTTTCAATGGATCATGAGTAATTCCATTGTAATCAACTGGATTAAAGGTCAAGACTACTGGGTTTTGTGTACCCACAGTTGCATTGACTGGTGCCTGAACCTTAACGAGTAAGTTGACTGTAGCACCCTTAGCAATACCAGCATTACCAGGGAATGTAAGAGCAGTTCCTGTGACTAGCGTATCATTCGCATCGATCAAGCCGTCATTGTTGTTGTCAATATACAAACTGGCTGCCCAGTTAGTATTTGAACTAGTTAAAGTAAATGGTATACCCGCTGCGGTTGCACCTTCAACCAAGTTACTATTGTTGGTTAAAGTGTGTTTATAAACAACTGTACCCCCTGGTGCGACCTGACCAATACGATCCTGATTTAGAACCAGTTTACGGTCTGCCTGAACAGTCAGTTTTTCTGCGATGGTGTCGCTCAAACCTGTTGCTGGCGACGTTACCGTTAACAGTACCTCTTTATCGTCTGCTGTTTCACCTAATGGCGGTGTGATCACAGCTACCAGTTTTTTAGTACCTGTCAGGGCGTCAAGATTACCTGTATTGGTAATTGGTGAACCTGTTGGGCCAGTACCTGCTGCATCTGCAATATAGAATTTCACATCCCAACCTGCTGGCAAGTTATGGGATAAATTAAAGTTATCGCTTACTGAACCGAGGTTGTCTACCTGTAATGGGAATGTTACCGAGTTACCTGGTAGAACTGATGCTTCATTCGCATATTTATTAGCATCTTTCCCTGAACCAACAGCTGCACCAGAACCATCTTGATCGGCACCAGTACCGTTATGTAAATCCACAGTTGCAGGGGTGACTTTGGTAATAATCAAATCCAAAGTATCGGCAGTCTGAGCTGGGTTTGACTTCGGTTTTACCAATAAAGTTGCTGTAAGGTTTGGATTTGCTGCGTTTGCATAGGATGCAGGCAAGGTGATTTTTGCAACTAGTTTATATTTACCACCTTTGGCAATGGTACCTGTTGAAGTAAATGGTGTTACTCCATCTGCCTGATACAGGGTGACAATACCAGTGCCAGCTCCATTTGGTAAAGTGATGTTGGTCGCAGAGACATTAAACTCGTCGGCGAAGTTACCCGTGTTATGGATAACGATCTCTTCAGTCGCTGCTGTACCAAACACAGCAACCTGACCCTGAAGTAGATTAGCAATGGTAATCTGGTTATCTAAAGGAGCACCAGGGTTTGCACCATCGGCATAGTTATTCGCGTCACTATCGTTAATGGTACCTTTGAAAATCTTTGCAACTTCAACATAGTTGTCGTTAGATGGTGTCTTGGTTCCTGTACCTGTACCAGGATCAACTTCCGCAGTGTTTTTAATCAAGGTTGGATCAGTATCTTGCACCACACGTGCTTTAAAGGTCAATGTACCTGTGGTATTTGGTGCTAACGATGGAATTTTTAAGGTTAAAGTATTGCCAACAAACTTATATTTATCCTCGGTCTCATTATCAGCATCAGTTTGACCAACGCCCATCAATTGTGCCGAACCTGTAACATATTCCAATTTAGCATCTAGTACGTCAGTCACAAGAACATTGGTTGCCACACTGTTCCCCGTGTTTTTATACACCAGGGTATAGGTCACTTCACGATCAGCAGGAGTAGCTTTGGTTGCATCAATCAAGCTGACACTGGCCGATTTCGTCAAGCTAATGACAGCACCATTGATAATGGTCACGGTATCAGTATTGCTGGCAGTGAGTGCTCCACCAGTGACAACATCAGTCCGACCACTGACCGCATTTAACGTCCATTGACCTGTGTTACTCGCGGCTGCTGTTGCACTTGTGGTACCCTCAACAATCAAGTTAACCGACTGACCTGCCGCCAGGGTTATTGTACCCGTTGCATTACCAATGACAACTGGTGCACCATCAGGCGTACCATCATTATTGGTATCCAGATAGACTTTAAGGCCACTAAAGTCATAGTCATCACCAGAACCATTAGCAATATTCGCCACGCTTAAAGTAATGGTATCGGTACTATTACCATTGTTGGTTAAGGTATGTGATAAAGAGACCAAGGCGTTCGCATTGGCAGTTGCAGTACGGTTTGCAACCAACGTGATACTTCCAACAGGTGAAACTGTGGTGGTCACAATGTTTGAGTTTACTGTCTTACTTGCACCCGTACTATCGGTATAGGTTGCAGATGCAACGTTACTGATATTTGTACCTGCTGCTGGTGCAGCGGCATGTGCAGATGAAATGAAAGCAGCACTACCAGCGACCAAAGCAATAGAAGCCGCAAGTTGTGTAAGTTGTAGACGGTTTGACATTATTTTACCCCTTATATGTAAAATGCCAATTAGTTAGTTTTTTCACTATTTACGCGTGTTTGAGCCGAAACCGTTACAGACTTTCCAGCTGGAAGCTCTGCAATGGTCCAACGCAATGCACGATAATCTTTCAGTGGTACATTCACCATTTGATTACTCTCTTTGCGTTTTAAAGGCATTGGGGCAAAATGTGTACCATCAGTACTTGCTTCAGCATTTTCTGGCTGAGACTTTGCCAAAAATTGTGTTTCTACAGGTATCGGTAAAGTCGCAGCCAGATTCTTGATTTTCGCAGTGGTGTTATTGGTATAGGTTGCCCGATACTCAATCACATCATTGGGTTTTACCTTGGTCACCAGCTTTGAGGTTGGTTTCCCATCAGTGCCTGCACTGATCAGGAAAGTTTTGAGTTCTACTGAAACGGGCTCTTTTGTCGTTTTAGGCTCAGCGAATACACTTCCAGCCAAAACAAGAACCGCAGTACCAAGCAAACATTTCTTGTACATATTGTTCAAATACGCCATTCAATTATTCCTAGTCTTCTCTTTTATTTTTGAACAGTACATTTACCATCCAAAAAAACGTTAACCATTTTTTATAAAAGTATATCAATAATCAACAAATTTGTTTGATTTACTTCACACTTTTACAAAAAATATTGTATTACTTTCAGCCAAGGCAAATTCCATACCATCTTTCCTCACCGAAGCCCTTTGCACGTTTTTCAACCTACCGATCTGTGATAGGTTCTGTTTACTGACTAACACAAAATCTTAAAGTTCCTGTGGCTGATGGTTTTAGCAAACCTGTTAAAGTCCATTCAAGAACTTCTCCAGAACGTGTTGCATTACAAGTATTTCCACTTGGTGTTAGGCCGCAACTTAGACTGCCAAAATTAGTACCAGTTGGTAAACTATCTTTTACTTTGACATTCTGTAGGTTCTTCACACTATTATTTTTATAGGTGATCTCATACTCCAGATTTTGCTGTTTTGTGGCTTCGTTATTCACTAAAAAGCCTGAAGAATCAGATGGAGTTGAAGAACAACTGGTTACTGCACGTACTTTTTTTGTCAGTGTTAATCCTGCACTGCCAATAAGTGTCACATCCTGACGTTGTTGGGTTTTCTGGTCTGTGAGGTTTAATGCACTCACAGCATAGCTTGCCTGTAGCGTTCCAATATGCTGTGCACCAGCAAAAATATTGGTCGGTGCAAATACACGTTGTACAAGACAGATATCAGTGTTTGGTTGCAACAACACAGTACCTGAGGCTGTTGGATCAAACACTGTTTCACCTGTATCAACGGTACCGTTACAGTTGGTGTCTTGGTAAACCAATGCCTGCCAAGGTTGATCATTGTTTGAGTTTGATTGGGTTTGTTCCAACTTTGTTACCCAAACAGGGGCCTGGGTACTTAAACGGTGTGGATAATCAGTCACTTCACCTGCGGTAATGGTATGTTGTCCATCTTCTGTTAGAAGTACATTGAGTTTAACATCGGCAAAGTTATTGTTTGGATAGCTGGTCGCACTTGTGTTTGCTACCGTTATACTATCGGCACTGACAGAAATATATTCAGGTAAATTCTGCTGAACAATACAAAATGATGATGGTAATAAGCTTTGTTCAATTGAGAAAGCATAATCACCATTTGCACTTGTCACTGTTGAAGCTAATTGTGTAGTACTACAGTTATTCAAACGAATTGTACTATTTGCAATCCCAACTTCACCTGCATCTTGTATGCCATTATATGCTTTACTCACATCCAGCGTTGTTCCGCTATTATCAACAAATACTCGTCCACTAATATCAACGTAAATAAGCTTAGTATTGGTAAACGTACAGGTAATATTGGCACCTTCTTTTATGCGAACAGCGGGAATCGTCACAATATTATTTACACGCGTCCAAAAAGTACCTGTATTACCTGTTACACCGCTATTTGCATCTACACAACTAACACCTGATAAAACATATCCAGCTAAAGCACTTTCTGTAAAAGAAACATCTGTATTCAATGTTTGTGCCCAAAGCTGTTGTGCAGAGGTTGCTGTGGTTTCTGCTGTCACCGTAGTTACAGAATCCGTGGTAACTGCTGTTGTACTATTTACAAGATTGCTAAGATTAATATAGTTAAACGTACCCGTGCCATTCACAGAGTTTTTAGCAATCTTAATTTTTGCACCATCAATAATATTGATACTTGCAGGGACCCCACTCGTAGTTACATTGTCATAGTTTGCAGTTGAACAACTACCACTAAGCGATAAACCAATCGGTCCATAACCACCTCCCGAATTTTCCGCATCGAGACCAGACGGATTATAACTATTACGATTGACGATACGATAACTGATTCGATGATAACCAGCACTTAACGGTGAGTTTGTGGTTACAGTCACACCACCCGCCGCCCATCCATTCGTACTAGCCACGATATTACCATCCACCATAATATAGACACCATCATCTACACCGACACTTGTATTTCCAACACACACGGTTAAGTTTTGCGAACTCGGAATATAAATCCCTGTGGTAAATTCCCAAGCACGGCGGTTATCGGCAGTCTGCATTGTAGGGAGTGATACCGTTCTTTCAGCAGCTGCCCCCATATTGCCAATAATGCGTTGGATCATGGGTGCAGCGGTGCTGCTGGATGCCAAATAAACTGAGTCGCCGAGTGCTGGCCCACCATAGGAAAGATAAGCACCCGTCGGGCTAGTTTGGCTTGGAGGCCAAGCTGCTGCAAGTGAACTTCCCTGATTTACATTACTGCCCACAGGCGTACTTCCACCTGTACCTGTATACCCCACCCAAAAGGCACCATTGGTTGTTGACTCATTTTCCTGGTTGCTACCCCAAACTTTATACAGTGTTTCGCCTGCGCCACTACCTGGGTTAAATTCGTCACTGGATACTTTCACTGTTGCTTGTTGGGCAGTTCCCAAGGCTGAGTTACTGGCTGTACTGTAGGTCACAGATAGCTGTTTGGTTGCTCCATTTGGCATATTCCCCAGATTACAATTCCAGTTACTTCCACTTAATGTACAGGCGGAACCGCCGACAACACTTACAGAACTGACGCTAACTCCTGTTTGTGGTGCCGCAACATAGACCGCTTTAGCATTGGTTGCACTATCTGGCCCTTCATTTTTAATATTGATGGTTTGTGTGCCTACTCTTCCCCTTGTAATGGTTGGTAAATCTGGGCTTACAGAAAAACGAGCTTCCTTAACCGCTGGATCAGGTGTCGGGGCTACAATGATCGCATTGACTGAACTACTGACAGGCGTATTCGATGAGGTCGACTCAATCGTTGCTGTATTTGTCAGTGTTCCTGCATCTGCCGCTACACCCTGAATAATAATCTTACAGGTTGCTGTTGTTGCTCCCGTAAATAGCCCAGAGACACTCCAGCCTGCGGTATTATTGCCTGTTAATGTGGGAGTACAGGACGTCGCAATAGGACTGGACCCCCCTGTACCTTGTGTAGAGGTCGTACTAACAATAGAAACATTTTTTAAACTGACTGGGAGTGTGTCATTAAAAGGTAAATTTACAACTGTCCCACCCAATGTTGCACCTGATGGTGTATTGTTAGTAATTTCCAATTGATATTGCATTAATGAACCGAGAGGCACATTGTTCAACTGAGTTGATACAAATGTGCCTGTGTTGCCTACACGTTGACTTTTGACAAGGGCAATTGCACTATCAGCATCCATACTTGAGATACCAAAAAAGAATGAATCAGCGGCGTTTTCCACCCAGGTACCTCTACCATCACCTCGTATATACATATCAAAAACTAAAGTTGTAATTCCTTTACCTTTAATATAAATACTACCGCTTGCTCCACCTAGATCACTTGTTGCAGACTTTATAGATGCATTATTCGTAATATCATTACCAATCACTGATAATTCTTTACTACCAGCTAAACGACTAAGCACTGGTAGTGTACCTAAATTACTGCTAACCAATGTAAATTCTGCACTATAACCTAAACCGCCTACAACAGCCCCCCCCATCCCTGCTGCCTGCAATATAGGATTAGTTACAGGTCTATTAAAATTAACCTGAACCCTACCAACATAAACTCTGTTTGTAGTCGATACATTCAATGCTGCAAAACCTGTAGCCTTGATAAACATTGCTACGCCATAATTGGCAGTAGTATCAGATGAACTGCTGCCTGCTCTAATACCACCATTGGTACTATAACACCCAGAGCCATTTGTACATCCAGTTGGAGCGTTTTGTAATGAGGCAGCGAACATATTATCTTGCCCACTGCCAATCGATACTAAGGGTTGAATTACATTGGTTGCTTCTACTGTTGCAGCTGTGCCCGCACCACCTATCGTTAAATTAGGTTTATTTGGCCCACTAGAGTAAGTAGCTTTATTATAGACTGACTCAGTAATTGTGTAGGTTGCTGTAGTTAATGGTAGATATGCTGAATTAGCATTATCACTAGGGTTATTAGCATTAAGTCTAAATGTTGTTGTTACTGGGCCAGCAGTTGGACCCTGCCCAGACCCAGAGCCTGAAAAAATCTCAATCGTTGGTGGAGCAGCCAATACAGCTTGACTACACATCAAACAAGTTAAGATAAACAAAACCAAAGTATATATATAAATAACTTTATGATTCATCATGCTGTAATTAGAGGTATTTTTTTTCATTTTTTGCTTACTGCCCCACATAGCGCACCCCGAAATTAAATTCATAACTTTGATTTGCAGCCACACTATTTAATGTTCCTGAAACCGCTCCAGCATTACCAACTGTGGGAGCCGTCATAGCACTACACGATGTGCAGGTAGGCGATTGAGATAAAACTGTATAGGCAGGCGTCATATCTCTAAAGGTAAATGCAGTACTCAAACCAGTAGCACTTGTATTGGTTAAAATCACCTTATACAAAACACACTGACCTTGTCCATTGCCTTGTTTACCGATATTTAGACTATTTGTTGTATAGGACTCATCAGCCGTACCATTACAATCAAAATCACGTGCTTGCAACTTTGTCAGGGTTAATTGTGACTGCTTGACTGTAGTCACGTCAGTAATAGATGCAAAAACCTGATTGCTACTATCTGTTAAACTCACAATGGTTGTATTCGTCTGATTGAGATTGTTATTTGCAACATTCGTGACCTGTAGTAGCAGTTGAATTTGCTCATGAGCTGCCACTTTGCCACCTGGTAAGTCCGCCAATGTACGAATATTTAAATCCCCACTGCTGAACTTGCCATCCCCATCGACATCCAGAAATAGTACACTGTTAAAGCTAGACTCACTATTGTTGATGATAAAACCATAGCTCCCCGTAAAGTCTGTAGCAGCAGGGTTGGTCAGTAAATGACGATAGACCACTGTGCCGAATGGTGCGACCTGAGCATGTAAATCTGGTGTAAATTCCAATTGGGGTACGGAATTGACACTTTGAATCGTTACAGCATTTTTAATCATGTCCTGAGCAGGGTTATCCGTACCAACAAAGCTAGTTGAGATCACACGGAAATAAATTGGTACAGTCACGTCTTTATTGACTTTATCCACTTCAACAACCGCACAGACAAGCTGGCTTTGACCATCATTTAAATAACGGGTTTTGCCAATTTCATTGCCTAAAACACTACAATCTGTGCCATTGCTTGACGCATAAAAACGCACATGGTTTACACCTGCGAGTAAAGTCAGGCTAGAAAAATCACTGCTGGCATTTGCACTGAGCAAATACTCTGTTCCAACACCTGTATGTTTCACTGTTAATGGAAAAATTACCTGTCCGCCAGTCACAGCATTATCACTGGATTTTACTGTTAGGGTTTTCCAAGCAGCGCCATTATTATCAACTGCACCATTACCCGAACCTGTATTATCAGCATTGGTTAAATCCACCAATTGTGAGACCAGAGTAGGATTTAAACTACCCTGATCTTTAATTGTGCCAGTTTTAGTGCCATCACCCAAAGACTGTGCCTTTGGTGTAACTTCAAAAGGTGTATTTGTGGTTACTGCATAACTACTTGGGAAACGAACTTTGACCACAACAGGAACACTGCTATTGGCAGCCAATAATCCCGTATCAGGAATACCATCACCATTACTGTCTAATAATGGTGTCACACCATCCGCACGATACAACTCAATTTGACTACCTGCTGGAAATGTACTGTTAGTTAAAGTGAGGTTAAAACGATCTGTGGTATTCCCTATATTCCAGACATAGTTGGTAAATTTAAGTTCACCACCCTGGGGAACCGCACTGGCCGTAATGGTATTGGTATTATCACTGACGTTGCTTGCACTACCATTCATTTTGACAGCATAGACTGGAGCAACATTTACAACTGCTGTATTACTTGTGTCTGTCGTTGGCCCTGTTACATTAATGACGTTCTCAATTTTCCCTGCAATGCTTTTATTAATTTTTACATTAAATTCGATATAGCCAATCGTATTCGCTGGAATATTGGTTAGGGTTGCGGTAACAACATTCGAGGTGACACTATAATTAATTCCTGTTGGATCAGCTGTTCCCCCCACTGCATCATATACAGTTACGCCATTCCATTTACCAGTATTTACTTCATAGGTTAAATTGCTTCCTAACGTGTCAGTCAAGGTTGCCGTTGGTACAATTGTGTTTGTTGGATTTTGATAATCCAGACGGATGGTGACCACATCACCATTTGCAGCAGTGATTTGAGAGAATTTTTTACGCACCACCAGAGTTGACTGGTCAGTTACAGTTGCCTTGTCAACATTGCTATTTGTTCCACTCGCGCCATTCGCAGATGTCACCATCAAAGTTAAATTTGCAACTTTTCCTGTGGTAATCGTATTCGGTATGCTTGCTGCAACAATTAGTCCAACTGACTGACCTGCACCCAATGTATAACCTGTAATCGCTGATCCATCGGGAATACCATCATTATTGGCATCCAGATAAACCATCAGGCTACTATTCACAAAATCAAAATCATCACCAGTGGGATTATTGCTTACAGTGAAAGTATATTGATCTGTCTCATTACTGGTGTTGGTTAAGATATGGTTAAAATAAACTGTCTGTCCCGCCACTACTGTTTTGTTATTGGCTGCCACCAAATTTAATGAGTACACAGGTAAAATCGTGGTTTGGACAAGATTTGAACGCGCCACCTGTACAACCGTTGAGCCCTCTTCGCTATATTCACCAACTGCCATGTTACTGATGATCGAGTTGGTTGCAGCCCAGGCCGATTGCTGGACCATCAACACGCACAGCAAGGTCAAGACCCAATTAAACAGTTTTGGGCGGTTATTATTTAGTGTATTGATCATCTTCATGCTCTAATATCCGCTCTGTTTATGGGCTTACCCGAATAGAAAAGTACATGGAAGCCTGACCTTGTGGTGTAAGCGATCCCACACTGCCTGCAATTTGATCGTTATTTACAGCGATTGTGCCTTGACTAATAGATGGTGGTAAACCACTACGTAATTGGCTGTAAGCAGGCACAATATCATTAATCACAATATTACTAGCTGGGGTGGCGCCCTCATTTTTAATGGTTAAACGATAGCTCACACATTGATTTGGTTTTACTTGAAGTGGTGTGCTTCCGTAGGTTGCACTGCTTACCGTAGCTAAAGTTAAGGCACAGTTTTCATCTTTCGCCTGCTCTTTGGTCAAACGTAACTGGGTTGGATCTACCGTGGTCAAGTCAGTGTTTTGTAAATCATCCAAGGTCAGCCCCTGAATGGTATTGTTTGCTTTCACCACAATATTCGCCACACTAGACATACCATTGGTTGCCGTTGTTGGTGCCTGGACTTTTAAGAGAAGTTGAATTGAAGCTTGCGGCGCTAAACCACCTGTAATGATGGATAAATCATTAATCATTGGATCAGTCGCATCAATCACGCCATTATTATTGGCATCATGATACAAAGTATAAGTAAAGGTATCATTTGGGTTTTGCGGAATAACATTAAACGTGATCTGGCCTACTGCATTCCCCTCAACCACAGTTCCTGTATTCTTTAAGGTATGTAGATAGACAACTGTGCCACCAATATTGACCCGACCCTGCCGATCATTTGCCAGTGTCATTTGTCTCTGGATAATATCAACTTGGTCCTTAATACTATCCGCCTGTGCATTCATTGGGGATTTTATCGCAAACCAAATAGGAAGATTAGCCAAGTCTGTATTAGTGGGAACAGTGACAACAGCACAATATTTTTTGGTTGCACCCGCTGCTACATTGCCAGTACTGCTTATTACATTTCCTAGGCTTTGGCAATCATCACTCGTATCATAGAATTTCACTATCCACTGGGCAGGCAAACTGGTACTGATATTATTGACATCAATTTCAGCAGCCGAAGCATATAAATTATAGCTATTCGTTACCGTACTCTTATTCTCTACAACCAAAGGAAATACGGCTGTTCCACCCCTAACTGCTGATTTATTTACCCATGCCTGTCCACCAGGTGATGTAACAGCACCTATACCAGTTCCTGAACTATCATTATTGTACAAGTCACTAGAACCTGCGGTATTGGTATTGTTTAATCGATTACGAGTACTATTGGTAATTGCTGTATCTGTAACTGAAGTTGCCTTAACATCAAAATCCAGTATTTCATTAGTCGCTGTAACACAATTGGCAGGAAAATAAACACCAAGCACAATTTTTTTCGAGGTGGTCGCTGCCATCGAACCCGTATCTACCACACCGTCAGCATTACTATCTGTCAGTAAAGTACGCCCATCGGACTGGTATAAGCGTGTGACTGCACAACTTGGGACATTTGCACTTTTTGTAATGCTTAAATTATAGCTGTCTGTCGCCTGTCCTGTATTCCAAACATAATTATCAAACTGGATTTCTTTGGCTGCACCAGTAAATGTGTTTGATTTGGTGAGCAAGTCATTCGTTCCTCCATCAGTATTTCCAACAGAAGAGTTATTCAGTATCACCCCTAAGGTTTGCTGAACTGTAAAAATAACGGTATTGGTTGATGTATCTTTTAACAAGGTAGTTGTATTATTTTTATACTGTTTATAGTTAGCAGTGTTATTGATTTTTTCCGCTGCATTCGGATTAACTTTTACCTTAAAACTTAAAGTTCCTTTACTGAGCGCAGGAATACTTGCGATATCAAACTCAACCAGTCCATTGGCATATTTATATTTAACCGCCTGATTCACCCCTGTCTCCGTATCATCTGCTTCGGTGAGTGGTGTCTCCGAACCATTACCCCAAATCGCGCTATTACTTAGATAAGTCACATCATTGGGTAAACTGTCCTGCAGCTGCAAATGACCTGCTGCTGTTCCTGTATTGCTATAGGTAAATGTATAGGTAATTTCTGTGCCAGTTTTACCTGTGCTGATATTCTGGGCTTTGGTCACCTGAATAACTGCATCATCCACCACCTTTGCAACATCTGAGACAGTGGCAGATAAAATATTACCCAGATCATGTTGACTGGTTGAAGTTAAAGTAAAGTTTGCAACATTACCTGCGCTAATGTTGTAGACTGGAATGCTTCCCACCACAACCACAGCAACGGACTCACCTGCTTCTAAATTCAGAATTGCAGTATTGAGTAAATTATTATTGTCATCAGGCTCACCATTTTGATCCCGATCCGCATAAACTGCGATATTTTCTAGATCAAACTGGTCATTTGTAAGTTGATTCAGTGTAATTTTATAGCTATCAGCAATATTTCCCGTATTGGTGAGTACATGAGGAAAATTGAGTTTACTGCCAATAGTTCCGATATTCTGCTGATTGCTTTGCAGGCTCAATGAGTAAATAGGCTGAACTGTGAGGATAACGGGATTGGAGTTGATGACTTGCAAGTTGCCTTGCTCATCATAAAAGTCACCACTCGCTATGTTAGTAATGCTACTTCCCGCCTTGGGTTGAGCAAAAACCACAGGGCTATAAGTAAAAATAAATAAACTAAGACAGCAGGCAAAAGAAACTCGTGAAATAACACTTCCCTTGAATCGACTTACCATATCCAATAACCCACTAAAATCATAAAAATAAATTCTTGTTGATGATTTTTTAACCAGAATACTACAGAAAGCCAACTTTTCATACAAAAATGTAGCAAGTCTATTGGTTTTTATCAAAAAAACCAACCAACACTCACTTAATTTTAAATCAGAGACCAAAAACACACTATTTATTATTAAATTTCGATTTTAAGTTAAAATTTAGAAGAATCCTATCACAATAAAAGCAAATATTTTATCTCTTTCAACACAGAAAATGACCTAGACGAATACTGTCAGTTTGAAGCATAAAACAAACATTCACTGCATAAAAATGTCATATCAATCATTAGACCTCCTGCAAAAGTAAAAACTGCCTCAATATAGATTTCTATTTATGGGGTCTTATCGGCTTTGTTGCACAAACCTATCTGTAAAGGGTTTTTCAGCGATATAATTTTCAAATGAAGAAGCCTACACCTAAAATTTATCGTACAACCAATTGGCCCGCATATAACCGAGCACTCATGAGTCGCGGAAATATTGCCA
>OERH01000069.1_pt1 | contig 16882 bp, 19 predicted proteins | sample 1539931 | NCBI WGS metagenome assembly OERH01 (sample SAMEA3891233, study PRJEB23780) | metagenome | biome: terrestrial biome; feature: animal house; material: water of meat washing | place: Italy | collected 2015-05-12
TTGCCAGCGTTATCCGTCGCAGCTTTCATCGCCACCATACGCGCTGATTGCTCTGAGGCAATGTTTTCAAGCACCGCTTGATAAACGATAGACTCAATATAACGCACCATAAGGCTATCAATGAGGGTCTTAGTGTCTGGTTCATAGATATAATCCCAGCTGTGTGACACACTCATTTCATCATCAGCAAATGTACCTTCTGGTAGTGGCACAAGCTGTGTCACAGAAGGTTTTTGCGTCATGGCGTTGATAAATTTGTTATAAACTAAATAAATGCGATCCAAGCGACCTTCGCTATAATCATCTAGCATCACTTGTACCGGCGTGCTTAGCTGTTCATAGCTAGGGCTATCGCCGTAGTCTGTTAATACAGAACTTACTTTACCACCGAAATTCTTAAAGAAGCTTACGCCCTTAGAACCGATAGCAGCAAATTCAATCTCAACAGATTGATCTTGGTATTGTTTGACCGACTTTAGTAGATTTTTAAACAAGTTAATGTTTAGACCACCCGCCAAGCCACGATCTGAAGTAACAACAATAAAGCCCACACGATTGACGGGACGGCTCACCATGTATGGGTGCTTATAATCCGATTGTGCTTGTACCAAATGCGTAATCACTCGGGACATACTTTCGGCATAAGGACGACCCATTTCCATGCGCTCTTGAGCTCGGCGCATTTTACTGGCAGCCACCATTTGCATTGCACGCGTAATCTTTTGAGTGCTTTTAATGCTGGTTACTTTTGCACGTATTTCTTTTAAGCTTGCCATAGTTGTTCCAATACTGGACTATCTTAAATAGGGTTTGGTGTGCCAATGATTGACACACCATTCATGTCGCTTAGTAGCTACTTGATGCTTTGAATGACTCAATAGCTGCTTTTAGACGACCTTCAATGTCATCATTATAGTTAGCAGTTTGGTCAATTTCAGTCATCAATGAAGCGTGATCTGCGCGTAGGTTGCGTAGAAGTGCTTCTTCAAATGCTCCAATCTTCTCAACAGGTACATCAGCCAAGTAACCTTCGTTAGAAGCGTAGATAACAGCCGCTTGGTCAGCGATTGACATTGGGGCATATTGTTTTTGCTTCATTAGTTCGGTTACACGCTCACCGTGCTCAAGCTGTTGCTTAGTAGCATCATCAAGGTCAGAAGCAAACTGAGCAAATGCTGCCAATTCACGATACTGTGCTAGTGCGGTACGGATACCACCTGATAGCTTCTTGATGATTTTGGTTTGCGCAGCACCACCAACACGCGATACTGAGATACCAGCGTTCACTGCAGGACGAATACCTGAGTTAAATAGGTTAGACTCAAGGAAAATCTGACCGTCAGTAATAGAAATTACGTTGGTAGGTACGAATGCTGATACGTCACCAGCTTGTGTTTCAATGATTGGTAGTGCAGTTAGTGAACCTGTCTTACCTTTCACTTCACCATTAGTGAACGCTTCTACATAGTCAGCGTTAACGCGCGATGCACGCTCTAGAAGACGTGAATGTAGATAGAATACGTCACCTGGGTATGCTTCACGTCCTGGTGGACGACGTAGTAGTAGTGAGATTTGACGATAAGCAACTGCTTGCTTAGACAGATCATCATACACGATCAATGCATCTTCACCACGGTCACGGAAGTATTCACCCATGGTGCAGCCTGAGTAAGGCGCGATGTATTGTAGTGCTGCAGGCTCTGATGCTGAAGCAACAACAACAGTTGTGTATGCTAATGCACCAGTTTCTTCTAGCTTACGTACTACGTTAGCGATGGTCGAACGTTTTTGACCGATTGCTACGTATACGCACTTAATGCCAGAGTCTTTTTGAGCGATGATGGCGTCGATTGCCAATGCAGTTTTACCTGTTTGGCGGTCACCAATGATAAGCTCACGCTGACCACGACCAATAGGAATCATCGTATCAACCGCTTTATAACCAGTCATAACTGGCTGATCTACTGATTGACGTGCGATAACACCAGGGGCAATTTTTTCGACTTTGTCAGTCAATTTGGCGTTGATAGGGCCTTTACCATCAATTGGGTTACCTAGCGCATCAACGACACGACCTAGTAGTTCAGGACCTACTGGAACTTCCAAAATACGACCTGTACAGTAAGCTTTTTGACCTTCTTGTAAGCTTAGGTAGTCACCTAGGACAACCGCGCCGACCGAGTCTTGCTCAAGGTTAAGTGCCATGCCATAAACATTGCCCTCAAACTCGATCATCTCACCATACATAGCCTCTTCTAGACCGTGAATCTGCACAATACCATCAGAAACACTGACGATAACGCCTTCAGTTTTTGCAGTTGCGCCTACGTCAAGGTCTTGAATACGCTGCTTAATCAGATTGCTGATTTCGGCTGGATTCAATTGTTGCATTGCCTTGTTTCCTTTAAAATGCCAACTTCATGCTTACGCAGTCAGTTGAGTCTTTAATTGTTTTAACTTACCACGCACTGAGCCATCGGTAAACTTATCGCCCACTTTAATCGTTGCGCCACCCAAAAGCTCTGGATCTACTGCTTCATGCAGAATGACGATCGAACCTGTGGAGATTGCAAGACGCGCTTGCAATGTTTCACGCTGGGCTTCGGTTAATGGATAGGCTGAAGTAACGTAAGCGTCAACCTGTTTTAGCTCTTGTGATTTTAGTTTGCTGTAATGAGTGTGAATCTCAGGCAATAAAGCCAGTCTGTCATGTTCTGATAGCTGCTTGGTAAAATTAACCAATGCGTCAGAAGGTTGATCTGCCGTTTGTGAGCCATAGATATCAATCAAGACGGCAGTCTTTTGCTCTGCAGAAATGGCTGGATTGCTTAGTAATGAAGAAAATGACTCATCACGCACAATACTGCTTGCAATCAATAGGAAATTTTCCCAATTATTGATTACATTTTGCTCTTTAGCATAGTCAAATGCCGCTTTGGCATAGGGTCTTGCTAAGGTGGATAGTTCAGCCATGATTTCCTCTAATTACAGCTTAGCCGCCAACTGGTCTAGCATGTTAGCGTGTTCTTGTTCATTGACTTTGCTTTGCAAAATCTTTTCTGCGCCTAAAACTGCCAATTGAGCAACTTGAGAACGAAGTTGTTCGCGAGTTTGAGCAGCTTCTTGCTCAACAGTTGCATGAGCTTGGGCGATGATACGCTCACCCTCTACACGAGCTTGAGCTTTAGCATCTTCAATCATTTGGTTAGCGGTTTTATTCGCACGTTCAATGATAGAAGCGGCTTCAGTTTTTGCGGCGGCAAATTCTTGTTCTACCTGCTGTTCAGCAGAAGCCAAATCTTCTTTGGCTTTCTCGGCGGCGCTAAGGCCTTCCTCGATTTTGCGTTGACGCTCATTGATAGCGCCGATCAGTGGCGGCCATACGAATTTCATGCAGAACCACACGAAAATCGCAAAAGCAACTAACTGACCAAGTAATGTAGCATTAATGTTCATCCAATCACCTCGTTGTTAGTGAAAGTCAGGTGATAGCCAATTCTAGATCGCGTCATTGCAGAACAACTCCGCGACCAGAAATGGGCGTTAAACTGACGGTTTCAGCTTATGCGAATGGGTTTGCGAACAATAGTAGCATTGCGATACCAACACCAATCATTGGGATAGCATCCAGAAGACCTGCCACAATAAACATACGAGTTTGAAGTTGTGAGCCTAGTTCTGGTTGACGAGCTGTACTTTCTAGGAATTTACCACCTAGTAGAGCAAAACCGATACCGGTAGCTAGTGCGCCAAGACCGATTAGAATAGCCACTGCAATTAGAGTGTACTGTACGATAACTGGATCCATGATGTCTCCTTAATGACCTATATGAAGGGTTAAAGTTTAAAGGGTTTCAAATTAATGTTCTGCTGTTTGTGAGATGAGCGATAGATAAACAATCGTCAACATCATAAACACGAACGCCTGAAGAGTAATAACCAAAATATGGAAGATTGCCCACGCTAGGTGTAATGGTACGGCTAAGCCCTTGATGAAGAAGCTGTCTGCCATATACATAAGTGCAATCAGAATAAAGATGAGTTCACCGGCATACATGTTACCGAATAAACGCAGACCCAATGAAATCGGTTTTGCAAGCAAAGTTACGATTTCAAGTACCAAGTTAATTGGGATAAGGATCGCTTGTAAAATTGGATTTTTTGCGCTGAATGGATGTAGTGTAAATTCAGCGATAAATCCACCGATGCCTTTGTATTTTAGACCAAAACCAATGATTAGTAAGAACACACCTAATGCCATACCAAGCGTAATGTTTGGATCGGTACTAGGTACAATCTTGAAATAAACATGGCGTGGATCTAAGCCAAATACATTTGAGCCAACAATTTGGGCGGCGTAAGGAATCCAGTCTACTGGAATCAAATCCATCAAGTTCATCAAGAAAATCCAGACGAAAATCGTCAAAGACAATGGCGCGATGAGCTTTGAAGGACCTTTATAAGATTCGCGAACGCTGTTATCAATGAAGTCAACAATCATCTCAACGAAGGCTTGTAGCTTGGTCGGTACACCTGAAGTTACTTTACGAGCTACTACCCAAAACAGCGCACAAAAAAAGATGCCCAATCCGATAGACCACAGCATTGAGTCCAAGTGAATGGCTTTAAAACCCATCTCTGCGGCTTCAGCGGCATCATGAGCCACTTTCCAACCATGCTCTGGATGATGTCCGAACGTCCAGTTGGTTAAGTGGTGAGCAATATAATCTGAAGATGTCTGTTCGGCTGCCATAATAAGCTTCTTATCTTAAGTCAAACAAAAGATTTGGTGATAAACACCTAATCAGAACTGAAAATCCATGATAAACATCAAAAGGCAACTAAAATTAGCTTACCTCACTTGTCTTATGAATTTATGACACCATTATAAAGTCAAGGTTCGAGGTCTTATCCCTGCTGCAATCAAACTTAGCAAAAATCAATCAAACCTATAAACGACTCTTAACAATCGTATCAAAAATTTACATTCATAGCTAACTGAGTATCTTACTTCAGTCGGGGCTATATGTAAAGGGAAAATATGACTTTTCTTACCGAAATTTTACACTTGAAGGAATTTTTTCAAAAAATTACACATTCTTAGTGTGGTGTTGTTTTGGTAGAAAGTGTCTTTTATTTTAATCGTTAGCGCAATCGCCACATGCTTATGATGTGGCAAAGCTGCATGATAAAATAACCAATAATTACCAGCGCCGCTGTTATTGGCTGCTGATAAATAAAAATCAGTGCAAATCCCAATAAGCTGATGAACCACTTAAGCATCTGACCCAAGTACATGTTCAGCATGATTTGCTGTCTTACTCTTGCGCCCTCGGCACGATAAGCAACAAAAGTAAACACACTTTGAGCTAAAAAGTGTAATAACGCACCAAGAAAAATGCTCTTCGTAGCAATGAAGCCTGCACCTTGAGTCATGTCATAAATTACACCAAGCCCTGTCAAAAGGAGTACTGGCCATATTTGGCGAGCTTGCGCGGTGTAGATTTGTTTCTTTTGAGTGCGTGATGCTGGACGGCTCATGTCAATCAACTTTTTTGAGTTATTTTGGCATACCACTGCCCAACAAATAAAATAAACGCACACCAAATAAAATTAAAAATATTGTGTGCGTAAACGCTTGTATTATAGAAACTTTTTAGAACAATAACAAGGGGGTAAACGGCTAATTTTGCTAAAAATTATCATTATTTCTTATAAAAATACAAAAGCAAAATCAACCGTTTAGCAATTTTTTTGAAAGATAATCCAATTTTTTATTGTTTGACATTGCCTGACACGCAGTCACGAATTGCCAGCGCCAACTCTTGCCACGCATCGATAAAATCCGTGCCATCACTCATGTCCTCTTGGCGAACGACAGTTCCTACATTGCCTAATTTATTGACAATGCCATCTGATACTTTGCCTTGTGAGGCGATACACATGACAGCCTGTGGACGCGACTGCGATAATAGGCGGATTTGGCTTGCCTTAGGTGATAAGTGATGATCTGGCGTCAGCGCACCAACAAAGCGAAGGTTGGCACTGCGTTCTAGGTATTGAAACGCATCATGATACGCCCAATAAGGCAACGTCTTAGCGCTTAGATTCACCTTGGCGACAGCTTCATCCATGCGCGCTTGGAAGTCCGCAGCATTCTGCGCATATTTTGCTTTATGTTCAGGATTGGCATGCGAATGCACCACAGCCAACGCGCGCACGATGGCCTTGGCGTTCTCAGGTTCTAACCAAATATGCGCATCAAAACTCTCGGGCTGAACAGTACCATCGATATTGCGAAGCGGCAGACGCTCAAAAGCATTAAAATCAAACAGCGAAATTGCATTCGGCGCATCAGACAGCGTATTTACCAAATTCTGCTCAAGCGCCCCGCCAAACCACACAACATAATCGCTATCCACAACCAGTTTTTTGGCGCTTGGGCTAAGCTCACCATGATGCCCCACATCGCCAGCATTAAGTAGAACCTTGGCGGGCGCAGCGTCTTTGGTGACTGCATTAGATAGCAGCGCCAATGGGTAATTACTCACACTAACTGTGCCTGCATGAGCAGCGCCTGCTGCCAATAAAGACAGTGCGATGGTGGTTTTTGTAATATTCTTAATGATGGACTTAAATGACATGAAGCACCCTTTTGTGATAACTTTAAATTATTAAAAAATAGGTCGTAAAACTTAGCTTAGCGATTACTGGCTTGTTTTAAAATTGTTATAATATAACATTAATTGGTGATTTTGTCGCCAAATTATTGACAATTTTTCAACAGATTGCAAAACTTTGTCTATGGGCAGCAGTTACATTATAAGGTATAATAGCCCTTCAAATAAATGCTTTATTGGTGATTTAATTTAAAAACGCCGCCAATTTCTCAATAGCCATAATCATAACACGAACAATAAAGCCAAAAGATCCCATTATGACTACTGCACACACTCATCACTGCTCATGCGATCATCATCATAATGTCCATCATCACGATATAGAAGAACGCATCAAAGAAGCCAAGGCGCATTGCGAGGCGCAAGGGGTTCGCTTTACACCACTGCGCGAAGAAGTCTATGCGCTTATCTTAGAATCGGACAAGCCGCTAGGCGCTTATGATCTGATCAGCGCACTACAACTTAGCCGTCAAAATACCGACGCCGCCAGCAAGAACATCGCACCGCCGACGATTTATCGCTCTTTGGAATTTTTGTTAAACGAAGGACTCATTCATCAGCTTAGCTCATTGAATGCTTATGTGCCCTGCTGTCATCCGCGTTCTAAGCACGCGGCTGCTTTTTTGATTTGTAAATCATGCAACAGCGTCGAAGAGTGCAGCAATCTACCGGTCGATAACATCATGGACTTTGCACAGAATGACGCAAGATTCAATGTTGAAAACACCGTCATCGAACTAAAAGGCATCTGCCGTGACTGCCAAGGCTGAACCCCTACTAAGCCTGACAGACATCGGTTATAAAGTTGGCGATGCCACCTTGTTACATGACATCTCTCTTGATTTGTATTCAGGCGAGATGGTCAGTCTCATTGGTCCAAATGGTGCGGGCAAATCAACACTTGTTAAGCTGATATTGGGTCTGCTAAAGCCTACTTCTGGAAGTATAGACAGTCAAGCGCTTGCGCTGAGTTATGTGCCTCAGCGCTTTAGCGTGCCTGAGATTCTGCCACTCCGCGTACAAGACCTGTTATCCCAAGCCAATCCAAAGCGACTCACCCCCGATCAGAAAACCTTTGTACTTGATAAACTATCTATCAAGCCGCTCATCCATAAACAAATAAGCCATCTGTCAGGCGGCGAGACTCAGCGCGTACTCATGGCGCGCGCACTACTGGACAAGCCTGACCTGCTCATCTTAGATGAGCCGATGCAAGGGCTTGACCCTGAGACAGAAAGTTGGCTTTATCACTTTATTGATGAACTGCCTGATTTTCTAGCTTGTACGATGCTGGTGGTATCGCACGATCTGCACTGGGTGATGAAAGGCTCTAGGCGTGTCATCTGTCTAAACAAACACATCTGCTGTCAAGGTGAGCCCAGCCAGATCGCCATTGCACCTGAATTCACCAGACTGTTTGGGCATTACCAACCCTACATTCACCATCATGATCACTGTCATCATAATGACAGCTGCGAGCACCACGGATAACCGAGCATGACCGACTGGCTACCCATCATCGCACCTGCTTGGATTGCAGGCACATTATTGGCTTTATTATCTGCGCCGCTTGGCTGCTTGGTGCTGTGGCGACGGATGGCTTTTTTTGCCGATACGTTGGCACATGGGGCATTGCTTGGTGTGGCGATTGCTGCATGGCTTAGCTTACCTGCTGACATTGGTATCATCTTGGTAAGCATGCTCGTCGTGGCAGCACTTGTCTTTATGAATGACAAACGCCTACCTAATGATGCCACTCTGTCCGTCATGGCGGCCATGCTGTTGTGCTTGGGATTATTAACCCTAACCCAACTGACACAGCAGCAGGCGAACGTCCTTGGGTTCTTATTCGGCAATCTGCTTGATGTGGACTGGGCAGATCTACCACGCTTAGCTGTATTAGTAGCGATGGGCGGTGCATTTTTAATATGGATCTGGGGCAAGCAGGTGAAGCTTGCCACTTCAGAGCCTTTGGCGCGCATTGCTGGCATCAGTCCAATACAGCAGCAAGTTTTTTTTATGGGGCTATTGGCTGGATTTTGCGCCATTGCCCTGCAAGCGGTGGGTAGCCTACTTATCAGCGGGCTGTTGATTCTGCCCGCTCTAAGCGCACGCCTGCTGGCTTCCTCGCCACGCCAAATGGTCATCATCGCGCTTGTCCTAGCTCAGTTTGGGGTGACGGCAGGGATTTGGGGCAGTGTTTATCTTGATGTGCAGACCGGGCTTGCCATCGTGCTGACCTTGGCGGTGGTGTTTTTTATTATTTATATCACTCATAAGCTCACCAAAGCTCAAGCCTAACCATCATGCACATTCGCCATCACTTAGATACTTTCACCATCGCTCAGATCAGCGATTTGCATTTATCTGCGCACGAACCTGCTCACAGCGATAAATTTTTGGCAGTACTTAAGCTTGCCTTAGAGCATAAGCCTGATTTATTACTCCTGACAGGCGACTTGGTGAATGATGGTGATACTCATCTTTATGATTGGTTGTTTGATGAGCTTCAAAAGATTAACATTCCTTTTGTTTGCTTGGCAGGCAATCATGACATAACGCATGAGATTGGGCATGATTTGCCATTTCACGAACGCCAATTTCTACCCATACAGGCAGATGCTAGGCTAGTGGACACACACCGCCTTGTTATTGAACTGCCTGATGCCTGCTGGCAAATTTTATCAGTAAATTCTGCCGTTCATGGGCAGATTTACGGTCATCTAGATGATGACAAACTGCACTTTCTAAGATCACATCTGGCTAATGGGCTGCCCACCATCATCGCCATGCATCATCATCCACTGCCTGTAGGCTCGGCTTGGATAGATGGTCACATCCTTCAGAACCATGATGCTTTTTGGCAGGCTCTCACGCCTCGCCCTAATACAAAAGCAATCTTATGCGGTCATGTACATCAAGCTCATGAGCTGCCCATACCGACACCATACCCTGCCACACTATACACCTGCCCTGCCACCAGTCGACAGTTTTTACCGCATTATGGTGACTTTAAGCTAGATGACGTACCCGAGGGTTTGCGCTTGATACACATTTATAACAAAGAAAAACTAGCAACTTTAGTCAAAAGAGTGCAAAATTAGGCGCGAATTTTACGGCATAATTAATAAATAACGCACCAATCCCACAAGAAACACTTGTAATTCTTGCAATGTTTTGGCAAACTATGGGGCTTTATGGACTTGCAATAGCTTAAATTGGTCATTTTTTAGTTTTGCTTAGAGGATGCTTTTTGGCTGGATGATTTCCAACGCTGTGGCATTTTTTGTGGCGGTGTATTTGCGCTATTCACATCGCCATTCACCAAGTCGCTTAAGGCGCATTTTGAAGGATAAATCAGCGCATGAACAACAAAACTTTCACCCCCTATGAGCCTGCCAAAGACGAAGAATACATGTCAGACAAGCAGCTTGAGCACTTTCGTTCGCTCTTGTTGGCATGGAAAGGCGAGCTAATGTCTGAAGCTGAGCGCACTAAAGATTACATCAACGAAGAAACGAGCGCGATGGCAGACATCAACGATCGCGCCACTCAAGAAGAAGAGTTCGCGCTTGCCCTGCGCACTCGTGATCGCGAGCGCAAACTCATTCGCAAAATCGACAAATCCATCGCTGAGATCGACACGGGCGATTATGGTTACTGCGAGACCTGCGGCACCGAAATCGGACTAAAACGCCTAGAGGCAAGACCGACCGCCACGCAGTGCATCGACTGCAAAACCTTGTCCGAAATGAAAGAAAAACAAAATCTAGGATAAGGTGTGTCAGACTCCAAACGCCCCATCATCGGACGGTTCGCACCATCACCGACGGGACACTTACACTTAGGCTCGCTCACGACTGCTGTGGCGAGCTTTTGTCATATTAAGGCATTAGGTGGGCAGTGGTTATTGCGCATCGAAGACGTTGATTTTGAACGCTGTAAACAAGCATACAGTCACTCAATACTGGACGATCTAACCCGACTGGGCTTGCATTGGGATGGCGAGATTATCTATCAGTCGCACAGACAGCCCATCTATGATGAGTTCATCAACGACCATCTATCAGCCATCAGCTATGCGTGCCAATGTTCAAGAAAGCAGCTTAGTGAATATTTTCGCACACATCCCAATAAGGCAACACCGCCCATTACCCTAAGCCACACCCTACAAAACCTAAACCAAACCCAAGATCTTAATGCTCCTCCCATCTATCCGCGCTTATGCCTGCATCAGTCGCATGACGGCCAGCATCCTGACAGTAAGATTCGCCTATGCCTGCCTGACGTGGCGACGGCTTTTTATGATGGTATCCAAGGGGTTATTTGGGATAATTCTGCCAAGAGTCTTGGCGATGTCGTTATCAAACGCCAAAATAGCATGATTAATTACATCCTTGCCTGCGCCATTGATGACGGGCTACAGAACATCAGCCACATCATGCGTGGGCTTGACATCATGCCGATGACAGCCGCACAGCTATTCATCAATAAAGCCTGCCAACTGCCGCATGCTGATTATTTCTATCATCTGCCACTACTACACAATAACGACGGTCAAAAGCTATCCAAGCAAAACCTTGCCAAGCCCATCAAAAATGAATACCCAAGCGAATTACTTATTCATGCGCTGCGTTTATTAAGACAACCCATCGCTGACGACATGCAGGACGGCACCGTCGATGATATCCTAACATTTGCCATCAAACACTGGGATAACGCACCACTCATGCACCAAAACAGCCTTGGTATCGCATCAGACAGCCAATAAAAAAGCCAGCGCTTTGGCTGACTTTTTGCTTTGTAATCTACAAATCTTAGAAATTACGGCTTAACCCCATACGGTCGATGCCTTCACTCTCTTTATCAACTTTAAGAATAAAGCCAATCATCATCATGTTCACAAGCAGTGCCGAACCACCAAAACTATAAAACGGTAGCGTCAAGCCCTTCGTCGGCAGAATGCCCATGTTCATGCCAGCATTAATAAAAATCTGACCAAAAATTACTGTAGCGAATCCAAACACCATATAGCTTAGACGCAACTGACGACGCTTTAAGGTAACATAGCTGATATGCATGATCGCAGCTACAATGAGCGCTCCTAGCAGCAGTACAAATGACACACCAATAAAGCCCAATTCCTCACCGGTAATCGCTAAGATAAAGTCCGTATGCGCCTCGGGTAGATGCGATAACTTCTGAACACTGTCGCCATAGCCCACACCGCTAAATTCACCTCGACCAAAGGCAATCAAACTTCTAGACAACTGATAATCAGTATCCTGAATGTCATCAAACGGATCCCAAAAAGACATCAGTCGCTCACGTCGATAGTCAGCAAAAGCCATACCAACAGCCATCGTTACACCAACAACCGTCGTAATAAACGCATAATCCCTTAATGGAGCGCCGCTGATAAAGGCGATCACCAATAATGTTGCCACAATCACGGCTGTTGAACCAAAGTCTGGTTGCAAAGCCAATAAGATCACAATGGGCAAATACCACAATAGAAGTCTCCAGCCACCCCATAGACTGCCTCGCATGTCCGCCGAACGTCGAACTACGTATTCAGCTGCCACCATGACCATGACCATCTTGGCAAGTTCTGCCGACTGCAGACTAAAGCCAGCAATGTTCAGCCAACGCTTAGAACCATTAATCGGCACCGCAAATATTGCCGTCAATACCAGGAGCGCCGCCACGCCAAGCCAAAGCGCCAAAACATTGCTAAACTTACAATAAATCCGCAAAGGCAGCTTATACACCACATAAGCCGCCACCACACCAAGACCGATATACAAAAGCTGCGACCAAAAGAATCGCATCGGATACAGGTCTTTGGCAAGCGCAAAAGGAATAGAAGCTGAAGCAATCATCAACAAGGACAGCGTTAATAGCAATCCTAGGCTGACCAGAAGTGTCGTGCGCGCTGATGGCAGGTTGAGCGACAGTAGTTTTTGGACGTATTGGGGCATGGTGGCTACTTTGTGATTTTAAATCTAAAAATTAAACGTATTATTATAAACCACTTTTTGATGAATCAAAGAAAATTTCATCAAATTTATGAATTGTTACAAAAGTTCTAAGGTTGCAAATCTAAAACCATGAAAATAAAAAACTTTTTATGATTATCTGGGCAAAATCCACCTAAAGTCAGTGATTGATGAATCGATCAATATTTAAGTAATTTTATGACAATAAAAAACCACCCCAAAGGATGGCCATACTAACAATGCTGGTTATGCCAAAGCCTTAACCATCGAGACGAACTTATCGCCACGATCGCCATAGCTTTTGAATTGGTCAAAGCTTGCACAAGCCGGTGATAATAGCACTGCCTTGGCTGAGCTTTGGCTTGCTAGATCCACTGCTGCCTGTAACGTACCAACTTGCTGGATGCGCTTAGATAGACCTGGCGTGGCTAACAGATCCTTTTCAATCACGCCCGCATCCGCCCCGATCAGATAGACCGAATGCGCGTATTTATCAATATCTGCGCCAAGCTCACTAAAGTCCTGACCCTTGCCCAGACCACCTAAGATAATCGCTAATGAACGCTCCCCATAGACCGCACCCAAGCCATCAATGGCGGCTAGCGTTGAGCCAATGTTGGTGCCTTTTGAATCATTAAAATAAGCACGACCTGCCACCTCATCGACATATTCACAGCGATGAGGCAGTCCTTTAAATGTCTTCAATGCTGTCATCATGCTTGGCATATCAAGACCCACTGCTTGACCTAATGCCAGCGCTGACAGCGCATTTAGCAGGTTATGCTTACCCTTAATGAACAGCTCATCAGCAGACAGCAGATGTTCGCCTTGATAGCACAGATAAATCTGCCCCTCTGACTTCACCAAGCAAAAGTCAGCATGGCAGTCACAATCAATAACACCGCTCGTCGTAATCACGGCTGCCTCCGATGCACCGCGATCAGTTAATACTTGCTGGCAAGACGCCTGCAATTGTTCATCATCCAGACAGATAACTGCCGCACGAGCATCATCAAAAATTCGCAATTTCTGAGCCAAATAGCCCGTCATGTCGCCGTGACGATCCAGATGATCTGGCGAGATGTTCAAGATGGTTGCCACGGATGCGCCCAGATGACTGACGTGCTCTAGTTGGAAACTAGACAGCTCAAGCACCACCAGATTCATGCCATCAATGCTAAGTAAGTCAAGTGCCGGTGTGCCGATATTGCCGCCTACACCGACGACTTTACCAGCCTGTTTGGCCATCTCACCGACCAGCGTGGTTACTGTTGATTTGGCGTTCGAGCCTGTGATGGCGACGATCGGCGTATGCTTGCCCGTACGTTCATCGCGCGCATGTAATTCATCGCAGAACAGCTGAATATCACTTAGCACAGGAATGTCTGCAGATTTTGCCGATTGGATGGCAGGATGACGAGGATCAACCCCAGGACTGATGACGATGCGACTTGCAGATAACAATAACGCCTCACGTCGCCCCTCGGCACACAAAAAATTCACCGCGGACAAACCGGAACCGCCAAGCCCGATAATCACATCTAAAGAATTCGCTTGCTGCATCACAATGTCTCTATTTGATAGTCCAAATTATCCCTTATTGTAGCAGAAATTGGCGCGATGAACATTGGATTTTTATGAAATTTGGCGTTATAATTCACCCATCATTTATTCACATAGCATTGACCGCCAAGGATTTATCATGAAATTAATTTCGGCAATCATCAAGCCCTTTAAGTTAGACGACGTCCGCGAGACCCTCTCTGAGATTGGTGTCAATGGCATCACCATCACTGAAGTAAAAGGCTTTGGTCGCCAAAAAGGTCATACGGAAATGTATCGCGGCGCAGAATACGTGGTTGATTTTTTACCAAAGATTAAAATTGAAATCGCCTGCACTGACGACATGGTTGATTCGATCATCGAAGCCATCATTAAGGCTGCCAACACCGGTAAAATTGGCGATGGCAAAATCTTCATAACGCCGCTTGAGAATGTCGTACGCATTCGCACAGGCGAACTTGACGAGAATGCACTATAAATAATAAAAACGCACTTAATTTAAGTGCGTTTTTATAGGCTAAGTGCTGTTATTTGCGCGTTAGGACTTGTGAGCCTTTTAGCGTTTTTAGGGTTAGCTTATTGCCATTTAGGGTGATGTCTGCATTAACAGCAGGAATCATACCCCAACGTGGGTCTTTGGCTTTTCCTTTATATTTGCCACCGCCAAGGTTTTCGGCGTTTAGGATGACAGTTTTGCCAACGTATTGTTTGGCTTTTTCAGTTTGACCTGAAATGACCACGCCTGAGAACTTACCACCTGATTCGGTGATTTTTACGACGGCTTTTGGTTGGCCGTTCTCACTCATTTGCCAATTACCAACGATAGGGTCAGCGGCAAAAGCCATGCTCGCTAGGGTTAGACCTGCGGTCGCTGCGATGAATTTAGTCATTAGTCTCATAAGAATTCTCCTTTAAAACACCGTAAAGCACAAGTGTAAATCCATTATAACCAAGCCAAAAATCAAAAGCAAACACTAAATCTGTAGGCGATTGGCGTTTTTGTTGGTTTTTTATAACTGTTATGCCATCAGCTCATGAAAGGATTATCTACTTTCTCGATGGATTGAGCAGTCAGATTAGAATTTAAGCTGTCATCACGATCAAAATCCTTAGTCGCCTGAAAAAGCTTACCAAAAAAATCCGCGAGCAACTGAGCCTGCTTACACCCTGTCTCGTCGGGAGCAATGTTTAGATCGCCATAAATGATGATTTGCCCAACGTGGTTTTCGATGGTTAAGCCCCCCACGCTTAGCACCTCATGATCATTATTAAAAATATCCATCAATCCTCCTAAGCTTGGTTGATGCTACTAATAAAATATTTAAAAATCTCAAGCCCAAGCAGCAGCCAGCCACTGCCAGTCGTCAGATCAATCTTATTCATGTCAATGCCAGTTGGTGCGATCTCACCTTTTTCGTTCGGGCGTGGCAGATCATAGGCATAATCCTGCACAGGGATCGGCAAAGCAGGGAATACATTCATACCAGTGCGCCGTGTCAGCTCACTTAGGCTGATGACTTCATAGCTTGGGCTTTCGGCATTGGGAGAGTAATACACCGCAGCCTGATTCAAACTTGGTAAATACACCGCCTTAAAAAAATGACTCGGCACCAACACACGCCCACCGATACGCTCAACCTTATTGGTAGCAAAAACCACGCCCGTCACCACATACACATCGCCATATTTGGTGGTAAGGTTGCGAGTGGTGGTCTCGATGTGTCGCCATACATTGCGGTTATGCGTGCCGTTCTGCGGCGCGATGTTAGCCAAGCTAAAACTTTCGTACTGCGTATTGGCATTTGCCATATCACCATTGGGTGACAGATGCCCACGATCGAACCCGGAGCGATTGTAATCAGCAAGTTCGGCACGTCTGCCATGCGGCAAACGGCTCTCACTGCGAAAGCTGTCAGTTCGCGCCAAGGTTCTGGCATTTTGAATACGCTCTCGGGTCAAGCGCTCTGCCGACCAAAGCGGCGTGCGTGATACCCCAGAGTGCAGCACGGCAAATCCTTCAAAGCACAGAGCATCCAAATCTCTGTTCAAATTCTGACCACGTGTGCCAGTCAGCATGGGTGCCTGACCATCAAAAAAATGCCCACGACACTCGCCAAAAACATCATTAAAGCCCTGCACAAACCCACTCGCCTGCACGCTCGCCACATTCGCCAGCGCATGATTTGACAGCAACAAAAATACAATCACAAAAAATACATGTCTCATGACTGACATTATACCAAAATTCACACCCGAACATGGGGCTTATCTGATTGAAATTTCACAAATTTTCCGTTCATCTGATGAAAATTGGCGTACCATCCCCATAAAGGTTTTTTTGATATTAAGATCAGCTCATGAATAACGCCACTTTTGCTCCACGCCTGCTTACTTGGTTTGCCACACACGGTCGCCATGACTTGCCTTGGCAATATCATCATGCCGACACATCTGACATTTATGCCGTTTGGCTGTCTGAAATCATGCTTCAACAAACCCAAGTCGCCACTGTTTTGGGTTATTTTGGGCGGTTTATGGATACATTCCCCACTGTACAAGATTTGGCAGCTGCCGACTGGGACGATGTGGCAAACCTATGGGCAGGACTTGGCTACTATGCTCGGGCAAGAAATCTACATC
>OERH01000086.1_pt1 | contig 15818 bp, 14 predicted proteins | sample 1539931 | NCBI WGS metagenome assembly OERH01 (sample SAMEA3891233, study PRJEB23780) | metagenome | biome: terrestrial biome; feature: animal house; material: water of meat washing | place: Italy | collected 2015-05-12
ATCTAGCTAAGACCATGATTAATGATAGTATTGACAATGTCATTACATATGATAATGCCATCCGCCTAAGCAAGGGCGAGATACAGGCGACCGATGCCAGTATTGCTGATTTGGCTGTATTGGGTGGTGCGTGGCAGTCATTGGCTGATAGTAAGCCAAGTCAAGCGACAGATGTCGATCAGAATAATGATAAAAATCATCAGCTTGGATACTGTGGCATCAACTGCTTTTCTGTAAAGACAAACGTAAAGGGTAAGAATGTCGATGTTCGGCTGTCTCGGCATGGACTGACACAGTGGAAGATCGATAATGTCATCTTGCCTTAATGACAAACATGAATGGACGGTAAATCTTAATTGAGTTACCGTCCATTTTTTCTATTGAATATTTAGAAATTCTAAAAATTCATCGCCATTAAAATCACCTTGGAACAGCTCGCCTTGATCATTGAAGATGGCAGGCGTGGCAAATATCGCCAAAGACTGTGCGGCAAGTTGATTGTGGGCAAGGTTATTCTCATCGCCTTGGCAGGTTGCTTTGCTGCGGATGCCGCGCATGGCTGCAGAGAGTAGAGAGGCGCGTTTGGCGTTGTCGCTTTCGCACCAGATTTGTCGCATCGGTTCTGGCGATTCATCATAGACAGGGTAGCCGATCGCCTTAATGGTGATGCCTTTATTATTGAACTCATTGATTTTACTATGGAAAATCTTGCAATACGGACAGTTGATGTCGGTGGCAATATAGACCACAGCGCGCTCGGTACCCTTGGCGGGATAGATGGTTAAGGTGTCTTGATCGAGCTGGCTTAGGGCGTGGCGATTCTTAGCGTATTCAAAGTCGGTATCTAGACCTGCAAATAGACCATCTTCGATGACCGAAATCTCTCCATTGATGAAATAACGTCCGTCGCTGCTCACCAAAAATGATGTTCCGTTGGCAGAGACGCCCCATAGCAAGCCATCGACATTCGTGTGATAGAAGGCAGCTTGTCGATCGATGTTTTTTAGAACGGTCATATTGGCGAGTAGATCAGTCTTATGAGCACTCGTGATGGGCGTGCCGGCTTTGGCCTTGGGGTGATTGCCCATGGCTGCTTTTGGGCTTGGGTTGGGCTCGATGTTACCTTGGATGACATAGTTTAGATCATGTGTGATGAGTAGGGGCTCTTGACCCTGTCCAAGACTAAGCAGCAACAAAGAGTTGATCGGGCTAGGCTCTATACTCTCAACAGGAACGCTAAGACCGGCGCCGTTAAGGGTGGCGCGAATCTGCTGTTCGTTAATGCTAGCATGTGCTGTGCCCAAAGTGCCTAAAGACAAAATAACGGCTAGGCTCAAAGATTTTAGTAAAGTTCTCATATTTTTGGTTCTTTAGAATTTAATTATAACAATCTTAAAATTGTTCGATTTCACCAGCTGTCAAGAATCGGCTCTCACCCATCTCAAGCCCATCAAGCGTAATGCTGCCAATACTGGCTCGGTGGAGCTCTATGACTTTATTGCCAAAATAGCCCATCATGCGCTTGACCTGATGGTATTTACCTTCGGTTAGGATCAGCACAGCATGGGTCTCATCGATGAATGACAGCTCGGCAGGGCGTGTCTTTTCGGTGTCACCTTCCAATAATATTCCGTTGGCGACTTGCTTGATTGCGTGCGCTTGCTCGTCTGCGTTCATCGGGTCAGCTAAAGTGACCTCGTAGCGCTTGGGCTGATGGCGCTTGGGGCTGGTCACGCGATGTAGCCATGCACCATCATCGGACAATAGCAGCGCGCCCGTGGTATCCACGTCCAGTCGTCCTGCGATGCGAAGGCTGCTAATCTCTGGCACGGCGATGAGATCGGTGACGATGGGGTATTCTTTGGCTTTTAGAGTGCATTCAAAGCCATCAGGCTTATATAGTAGAATGTAGCGATTGCCCTCCGCCACGCTCAAAGGCTCTCCCGCCCACAGTACTTCATCATCGGCACCAATGTGTACGCTACCGTCTTTGATGACTTCATCATTGACGGTGATTTCGCCTGCATGTAGGACTTTTTTGGCGTCTTTACGAGACAGCTCGGTGGCTTTGCTTAGGAATTTATCTAATCTCATGCGTTGTCTTCATTTAAAAATCATGGCGTTTAGTGTATCATATTTGGCTTATTATATGAAAAAATTTCACATGAGCTACCACACCCTAGCCGCGCCATGCGATGCGGCTTATGAAATCAAAAAGAGTGAATTTCTTGCTTTTGCCTATCCGATCAATGCCAAAGAAGATGTGATGTTTCACGTGGAACAACTAAAATCACGCTACCCGGACGCGCGCCATCATTGCACAGCCTACATCATTGGCGATCCGCATAATACCACGCACGCAGGCTTTGATGATGATGGCGAACCCAACGGCACCGCAGGCAGACCGATTCTAAATGTCTTACAGCATAAGGGCATCGGCAATGCGTTGGTGGTTGTGGTGCGTTACTTTGGCGGTATTAAGCTTGGGGCGGGCGGTCTGACGCGCGCCTATGCGACAGCCACGCAGATGGTCGTGGATAAGATGGATTTGGTGGAATTTATCCCAAAATCTGTGGTGAAAGTAATCGCAGACTTCGCCAGCGAGGCCCAAATACGCTATCTGGTGGGGCAGGCGAGTGGCGAGATATTATCGGCAGAATACTCTGATAATGTCATGATGTTGGTACAGCTAGACAGTGAGAAGGTTCAGGCATTTGGCGAGAGTCTGGGCATCTATGGAGAGATGAGAGAATAAGTACATACGATAAAGCCCTAACATTAGTTAGGGCTTTATCGTATGGGGGGGGGTTGCTACTTGCGCTATCCTTAAGTTCTATCCATGATATCAGCGTTCATCCATGTTGGCATATCCATTCGCCGTATTCCTTGCTGATGGGTGTATTATGCCAAAACTCACCCGCTGCGAAAAGACGCTAATGTCGTAAAGTGGTGTAAGCATATGCTTACAACGTTCCCGATGGGTTGTGCTACAATATCAATAACCATCAATATAAGACTGATTATGAAGCCATTATCGTATTTTTTAGACCGTATTGCCGCTGCGAGCTCTCTTGGCATTCGTGTTCTTGAGCATGATTCATCGTGTGTACGTCTACTGCTGCCATATCAAGGCAACACCAATCATCACCGGACGATGTTCGGCGGTAGCTTGTCATTAGCAGCGACTTTGGCAGGTTGGGCGATCACGCATGAGAATGTGCCAAAGGTGGATGGCAACATCGTCATCAAAAGCAGCCAAATGCGATATCTTGCGCCTGCGCCAAGCGATGTGGAAGTGGTGGCACAGCTTGATGACATGGATTGTCAAAGTGTCCGAGAAGCCTTCGAGAGATTTGGGCGGACGCGTGTGAATGTGGTGTGCCGACTATATTGTGATCACAAGGAGGTTGGGCATTTTAGCGGCGTGTATGTCGCCATCAAGCCAAGCGTACACCAATAACAAATAAAGCCACAGATTGCTCTGCGGCTTTATTTATTTTAGCTCCTTTACTATCCTAGTTGCTTGTGTCCATACATTGCTTAAGATTAAGCAATCACAGCATTCATCCATGTGGGCCATCCATTACCCTATCCTTGCTGCTTGGGTGTATTATGCCAAGTTCTAGCCGGGATGAAAATACGCCAAGTTCTCAAATGTTTGTAAGACATTACCGACAAACTTACATCTATATAAAAATATTATTCCAAATAAGAATAAAGAAAACTCTATGTCTGATTTATGACAGTGTTAAAATACCCCAAAGCTTAATCAAATTTCGAGGTTCTTATGAATTTTCCCAAGCACAGCACCACCGCATTGGCACTAGGCGTGATGTTAGCACTCACAGGTTGTGGCGACAAATCAAACACTACGGATGCCACCACCAAAACAGACAAAACCACGCTCACCATCAACAATGGCGCTGAGATCAGCTCCTTAGATCCGCATAAGACAGGCGGTGTGCCAGAGTCAGGCGTGGCGCGCCAGCAGTTCGTGGGGCTCACGACAACCGATGCTGATGGCAAGCTCATCGCAGGCATCGCTGAGAGCTGGGAGAGTAGTGATAATATCACGTGGACCTTCAAGCTGCGTGATGCCAAATGGTCAAATGGTGATGCCGTAACCGCCCAAGACTTTGTTTACAGCTTTCAGCGCATGGTGAATCCGGAGACCGCTGCCAACTTCGCCAACTTCGTGGCAGATGCCAAGTTCTTGAATGCTGGCGACATCATCGAGGGCAAGCGTAAACCTGCAGAGCTGGGTGTCAAAGCACTGGATGACAAGACCTTACAAATCACACTGTCTGAGGCGGTACCATATTTGCCGCAGATGCTTGCTTATACTGCGATGCGTCCTGTTCCCCAAAAAGTTGTAGAAGAGCTTGGCGATGCCTGGGCAAAACCTGAGAACATCGTGGTTAATGGCCCGTACATCATCAAAAGCTGGCGCGTGGGCGAGAGAATGAACTTCGTCAAAAACCCTCATTATTATGATGCGGATAATGTCGCCATTGAGAACTTGGTACTGCTACCGATCGACAGCGGTCCTACAGATTATGCACGTTATCAGGCGGGTGAGATTGACGTGACTTATACCGATGTGCCAAGCGACATTCTGGCATCTGTTAAGGGCGATGAAGTCAAGACATCGCCATCGTTCTGTTCGTATTATTATGAGATGAACGTGAATAAGCCGCCATTTAATGATGTTCGCGTTCGTCGTGCCATGACCTTGGCGTTAGACCGTGAGACCATCGCGGAGAAAGTCGCTGCCCGTGGTGAGACACCTTCTTATCAGATGACCCCAATGGTGGTGTCGAATAACCCAAATTATACCCCAGAGTGGCAAAAACTTGATAAAGAAGCGCGCATCGCAGAAGCCAAGCGCCTGTTAAATGAAGCAGGCTATAATGAGCAAAATCCGCTAAAATTCGACCTGCTATACAACACCAGCGAGAACCATAAAAAAGTCGCCGTTGCAGCGCAGTCGTTATGGCAAGAGGCGTTAGGATTTGCCAAAATTACCCTTGTCAACCAAGAATGGAAAGCATATCTTGCCAGTCGCCGCAATCATGAGCATCAGATGGCGCGTGCGGCTTGGTGTGGTGATTATGACGATCCAGCGGCTTTCTTGAATGTCATGCGCACAGAAGGTTCGGGTAACTATGGCGATTATTCTAGCCAAGAATACGACAACCTATTAAAGACGTCTTTGACCAAGTCAGATGATGCTGAGCGTGCTAAGGTGTACCACCAGCTAGAGGCGATCTTGGATAAAGACGTGCCGAACGTTTGGGTGTATTATCAAGTGAATGCTCGCGTGGTCAAGCCTTATGTGACAGGCTATTCAACCAACGACGCCTTGGGCAATTGGCAAGCCAAATATTGGTCAATTAAATAATCGAGCGATTAAAGAAAAGACTTGGTGTGCGCCAAGTCTTTTTTTTAATCCATTAAGGTAGGGCTGTCAGTCTTAACATAAAAAGACCGCAATCAATGCGGTCTTTTTAGGTGGGAGGATTGTTACTACTTAACTACTTGTTGCATCGTCCTTAACTTCTATCCATAAACCACAGCATTCATCCATATTGGCGCATCCATTTGCCGTATTCCTTGCTGCTTGGGTGTATTATGCCAAGTTCTAGCAAGGATGAAAATACGCCAACTTCTTAAAATGCTGTAAGTTTTAGCTTACATGCTATAGCGAACGCACAACGTCAGCGAACAGCTCGTATGAGTATTTTTGTTTGGCTTTGTCATGAATGTAGCTGACTGCCATCAGCTCATCCGCTTGAATGCGTGATTGCAGCTCTTCGATTTGTTCTTTGGCGGTGGCAGGCGAGCCAATGATACTGCATGCCATCATGCTTTTTGCCATGTTTAGGATGTGAGGCGGTACATGACGCTCAATGTCCGCGACAGGCGGCTTCATGCCGGAGCGATCACCTGTTACCACATTCAAGAAAAACTGTAGGCTTGTCGTGGAGAGCAGTTCGGCTTCATCATCACTGTCTGCGATGATGGCGTTGATTCCTGCGATGACCTGAGGGGCGTCGAGTACGGCAGATGGCTTAAAGTAGTTGCGATAAATGTCCACCGCCTGAGTCAAGAATCTCGGGGCAAAGTGAGAGGCGAACGCATAAGGCAGACCCAATTCCGCCGCCAGATAGGCGCTCTCGGTGCTTGAGCCTAGGATATAAAGCGGTACATGAAGCCCTTTGGCAGGGTAGGCACGTACCTTTTTGCCTTGATCGTCATCGCCAAAATAAAATTGAAGTTCCTTAATGTCGCTAGGAAAGCTCATCGCGAAGTCATCTTGATGGCGACGAATCGCACGCGCGGTCTGCGGGTCTGTACCCGGTGCACGACCAAGCCCCAGATCGACGCGGTTCGGGTATAGGCTCGCTAATGTGCCGTATTGCTCTGCGACGATGAATGGCGAATGGTTGGGTAGCATGACACCACCTGAGCCGACTCGGATTGTGTTTGTTTTATCAAGCACGCGCTGAATCAGTAGGCTGGTCGCTGAGCTTGCCAGATAGGGCATGTTGTGATGTTCGGCGATCCAGTAGCGTGAATAACCCAGCTTCTCGGCGTGCTGCGCCAGATCAACCAAGTCGTCCACGGCATCGGTAAAGGTCTCACCATCGCGAAATGGCGCTAGGTTTAGGATGGATACGTCAGTCATAATGGTTCTCCTCTTGATAAAATTTATAAATATCTATCAATATAGATATGAATGATCATGGTTTTTTCAATAGGACATTGGGTTTGGATAAATTTGGCTTGACGATACTTTTGTTAATTTAGCTCATGTGTGATTTGGTGGATAAAATCACGCACGCCTTGAACGCGGTATCGATAGTAGGTCCATTTGCCTAGTCGCTTACTTTCTATCAGTCCTGCGTTCTGTAGGCTGGCTAAGTAGCTTGAGATGACCGACTGAGCCAGTCCTGACTTATCAGCGATCATGCCCACGCAGATGCCACCATCAAAACCCGTCTCAGCGCAGCGCAGCGCGTCAGTACCGAAATGGGTCGCAGGGTCTTTTAACCATAATAGAATCTGGTAACGGCAGTCGTTGCCAAGCACCTTAAAAATCTCGGTTGATTTCATACATAAAATAATTAAATCTAAACTTATATATCATTATATCTATAATTTTAGATATGTCAAGGCTGGGCATGAAGACGAGCTTAAGACCAAGCGTAAATTCATGTTACAATGCGCATTCATCCTTAGCCATGACGATCAAACCCAGCCATGTCAGATTTTGTTCCGCCGATGATTGATGGCGTATCGCCAAGCACGATTTATCTTGAGAAATTAGTCAGTCCGCCTGTCGATTTATTTACTTTCTTATGCCAAAAATTCCCCCATGTAGGCATGCAGGAATGGCGTAGACGCTTTGATGATGGATTGGTGTTTTGGGAGGATGGCAAGATCGCGACCATGGATGCGCCTTATGTACATGGGCGTTCGGTGTATTATTATCGATTTTTGGAGGATGAGGTTGTTGTGCCTTTTGCGCATGAGGTGCTTTATGAGAACGACAGATTCATGGTGGTGGACAAGCCGCATTTTTTGGCGGTGACGCCAGGCGGTGAGTACGTTCGTCAGACGCTACTCACCCGACTAAAGCAGCAGACCAATAATCCTGACCTCTCGCCCATTCATCGCTTAGATCGTGAGACGGCAGGGTTGATTCTGATCAGTAAAGATGCAAAGACTCGCGGCATCTATCAGTCACTGTTCTCGGATAATGCCATCCACAAGACCTATCACGCCATCGCACCCTGCAATGCCGATATGACATTTCCGATGGATGTTCACTTACATCTAACGCGCGGCGAGCCATTTTATACGATGCGTGTCGATGTCAATACGCCGCCGAACTCGCACACGCTCATTCATCAGCTCGAGACCCAAGGCGACTGGGCAAAGTATGAGCTGCACCCCACGACAGGCAAGCTGCATCAGCTAAGAGTACATCTAAACCATCTGGGCGTCCCCATCAAGAACGACCCTTATTATCCACAGGTCAAACACAAAGCGCGCGGCGAGTTCGATGCACCGCTGCAGCTACTCGCCAAATCACTGTCATTCATCGATCCTGTCACGGGTGAGCAGATGGATTTTTATTCAAAGCGAAAGCTGGATTTTTGACAGAGTGTGCCAGCTTTCGTGAATTGACAAATCAGGGCGAAAGTGCTATTTTTTGATGAAATTTCATCAATTAAAGCCGATCTTTTGGCTTTATCATCATTAAACAAGGAGTAAAAATGAGCGAATTTGTAACCTGTGACCTGCTGGATGACAACGCGGATAAAGACATTCAGGTGGTCAGTCCAAGCATGGATGGGAAGTTTTTCCGTAGCTTCGGCGGTAAAAAAGCCTTCGGGGGACAGGCGGTTACGGTCAAGTGCTTCGAGGATAACTCACGTGTCAAAGAGCTACTTGCGACCGATGGTGCTGGCAAGGTGCTCGTTGTAGATGGCGGTGCATCGATGCGCTGTGCGCTGCTTGGTGACATGATCGCTGAGAGCGCGGTCAAATATGGCTGGGCAGGCGTGATCGTCTATGGCTGTGTGCGTGATGTCGATGCGCTGACCGAGTTGGATTTGGGTGTGCATGCACTCGGCTGCATTCCCCAAAAATCCACCCGCAAAGGCATCGGTGAGACAGGCGTGACGCTGAATTTTGGTGGGGTTAGCATCAAAGATGGCGCATATGTCTATGCTGATAATAATGGCATCTTGGTATCGAATACTGCTTTGGTCTGAATGTAGTTGCTGTATAAAATAAAAGCGTCCTTGGTGGGCGCTTTTTTGTGGCGATATGACTGTTGGTTTGGTTAAGGGCAGCTATTTGATATGAATTGAATGCGAGAAATCGACTATAATGAACGCAGCTTTTATGGTCTTAAAACTTACTCAGATGTAACGACTTTGTTGCCAATATTGCAAAAATGCTAGATTTATGGGCGATAAAAGTGGTATAGTAGAACGATTTTTAATTAAATTTTAAGCATTATCAATCATTATTTAACAATTTAGGAGTCTGTATGCGCTCGTTGGTGAATGCATATCTTAAAGCCGGATTGGTGCCGATGATCATCGCGGCGCTGATTTTGGGTGCGATTGTGGGCGCGCTGTTGCCGTCTGTGGGTATTTCTGTTGGTATTTTGGGCGCGATTTTTGTGGGTGCGCTAAAAGCAGTTGCTCCAATTTTGGTGTTTGTGTTGGTGGTTGCAGCGGTAACGTCTTATCGTGGCGGCGGCGATCTTCGCATCAAGCCAGTTTTTATTCTGTATCTATTTGGCACCTTTACCGCGGCATTGACGGCTGTGGTGGCGAGTTTTACTTTCCCTACCGAGCTTGTGCTGGCGGCAGCAGAGAACATCGAACAGACGCCACCGCAGAACCTAAAAGAAGTGCTGACTACGCTACTCATGAATCTGGTGGCGAACCCTGTCAAGTCATTGGCAGAAGCCAATTATATGGGTATTTTGACGTGGGCGGTGCTGATTGGTCTGGCGCTTCGCCATGTGAGTGAGACCACTCGCCAAGTCGCAACAGACCTAAGTGCTGCCATCACCAACGTGGTGAAGTGGGTCATCGCCTTTGCACCGCTTGGTATATTTGGTCTGGTGGCGGCGACTGTCGCTGAGACTGGTCTGGATGCGCTGCTGGGCTATGGTCATCTGCTGATGGTATTGGTGGGCTGTATGCTGTTCATCGCGCTCGTGGTGAACCCTATCATCGTGCTTGCAGTTACGCGTAAAAACCCATACCCATTGGTATTGGCTTGTCTGCGCGAGTCGGGCGTGACGGCGTTCTTTACGCGCTCATCGGCGGCGAACATTCCTGTGAACATGAACCTTGCGCGTAAGCTGGGTCTGAACGAAGAGACTTATTCAGTGACCATTCCGCTGGGTGCGACCATCAACATGGCGGGTGCGGCGATCACCATTAACGTGCTGACCTTAGCAGCGGCGCACACGTTGGGTCTGGATGTATCGTTCGGTTCGGCGTTATTGCTTGCCATCATTGGTAGCTTGGCAGCGTGTGGCGCATCAGGCGTGGCAGGCGGTTCGTTGCTACTGATTCCGATGGCGTGTAGCTTGTTCAGCATTCCTAATGACATCGCCATGCAGGTGGTGGCGATCGGCTTCATCATCGGTGTCGTACAAGACTCGGCAGAGACCGCACTAAACTCATCAACTGACGTGCTATTTACCGCAGCAGTCGATCCAAAATACGCCTATAAGGGCTAATCTAAAAACCATCAAAAACCGATTTCTTAGGAAGTCGGTTTTTATTTTTGCCAAAATCATTAAAATCACAGATTTATTTTTCTAGAACACTTGTATCTTACGAATTATAATTTATAATATTAACTTATACATATATTACTAGGATTTATAATCGTGAGTACTACGCTGCGCCAGTTGCGCGCTTTTGTGCTGGTTGCTGAGCAGAACAGCTTCACCAAGGCCGCTGAGACACTGTGCCTGACGCAATCCGCTCTAAGTGGTCTGATCAAGGAGCTTGAGCAGAATTTAGATGTCAAGCTGTTCGACCGCACCACGCGAAAGCTGCACCTGTCTGATGCAGGCATGCGCTTATTGCCGCAGGCGCGCCGCGTGCTCAATGAGATGTCTGTGCTCAATGAAAAGGTCTCTAACCTAAAATCCTTACACCAGGGGCATATTCGTCTGGCGGTCTCGCAGCAGCTATCTGCATCGACAATGCCTAAGTTCATCGCTAAGTTCTGTGAGCTGCATCCGCACATTCAGGTTACGCTAACTGACTGCTCTGTGGATGATGTGGTGGAACACATTGAGAATCTGGAGGCGGATTTGGGTGTGGCGCCTGAGCGTGTGCATTCTGATGATCTAAAGACTGACACGCTGTTTCGTTCCCCGTTTTATTTGGTGCTACCTAGTACGCACCCTTTCGCCAAAAAAGACGTGGTGCGCTGGGCGGATCTGTTGAACGAACGCCTGATTACTCTGAACGGACCTTTTATTAAGTCATTGCAAAATGAGCTGCCTGCGAACATCTCGAACCGTATTTTCCACCCTGATTTTGAGATTAATTTCTTATCGACCGCGCTTGGCATGGTGCGCATGGGTCTGGGCGTGACGGTGTGTCTGCTGTATGCGGCAGAATGGGTGGAGCAGAACGGCTTGGTCATGCGTCCGATCGCAGAGCCTGTGGTGGAGCGTAATTTTTTACTCTACACCCATAAGAATCGTTCGCTGTCGCCGGCTGCGGTGGCATTTAAAGAATTTTTGATTGAGAATGCGCACGAATTTTTGGTGAGTCATCCAAAATAGATCGCATTTGACATATTTATCTGCACAAGGTGTGGATTTTCGGCTATACTGTCTTTGTTTTTAACGGCCTTTACTAACCTAAGGAAAATTGCCATGTTTAATCATGTTGAACACTATGCGGGCGACCCGATTTTAGGGTTGATGGATAAATTTGCGAACGACCCACGCACCGACATTAAGGTGAACTTGGGTGTTGGCGTGTACTACACCGAGGATGGCAAATTGCCTGTGCTTGAGTGCGTAAAAACAGCTGAGGCTCAGATTGCCAACCCGCCACGCCCACGTGGTTACTTGCCAATGGATGGTCTGGCTGGTTACAAAAAAGCATGCCAAGATCTATTGTTTGGTAACGACAGCCAAATCGTCAAAGATGGACGCGTTGCCACCATCGCAACCTTGGGTGGCTCTGGCGCACTAAAAGTGGGTGCAGACTTCATCCATGAATGGTTCCCAAATGCAAAATGCTACGTGTCAAACCCAACATGGGCGAACCACATCGGTATCTTTGAAGGTGCTGGCATCGAAGTGGCAAAATACCCATATTATGATGCCCAGACGATCGGTGTAAAATTCGATGAAATGTGCGAATTCTTCAAAGGTCTGAACGAAAATGACGTGGTGCTACTGCACCCATGCTGCCACAACCCAACCGGTGTGGATTTGACCAATGACCAATGGGATGTGGTGCTTGATATTGTCAAAGACAAAAAACTCATCGCATTCATGGACATCGCTTATCAAGGCTTTGGCGAAGACATGGAAGGCGACGTGTACGCCATCCGTCGCGCTGTGGACATGGGCTTGCCGATCTTTGTATCAAATTCATTCTCAAAAAACCTATCGCTATATGGCGAGCGCGTTGGCGGTCTGTCAGTGGTTGCACCATCAAAAGAAGAAGCCGACCGAGTACAAGGTCAATTAAAATTCACCGTACGCCGCATCTATTCAAGCCCACCATCACACGGTAATAATGTCGTGGATATCGTGATGAACGATGAAGCGCTGTTCGAGCAGTGGGTTGGTGAAGTGTATGAGATGCGTGACCGCATCCGTGAAATGCGCCAAAAACTACAAGACACTCTAACTGCCAAGTTGCCAGAGCGTGATTTTAGCTACTTCACCAAGCAGCGTGGCATGTTCAGCTTTACCGGTCTGACCGCTGAGCAAGTCGTGCGTCTGCGTGATGGATTTGCGGTGTACATGGTTGAAAATGGTCGCATGTGTATCGCTGGTCTGAACAATAAGAACGTTGAATACGTTGCTAATGCAATGGCAGAAGTTCTAAAATAAGCCTAAATTAGTACGACAAAAAACCGCTTATGATTAAGCGGTTTTTTTGTTGCCCATCGCTAATGAGCCGTAGCAGTAATCAGCGATGAGCTTGCCATCAGAATAAAGAAAACGCCCATGTTGTATGGGCGTTTTCTTTGGGTGGCTTATTGATTTTCTTGAGATTTTAGGAATTGCACCAGCATTGGCACAGGGCGGCCTGTCGCGCCTTTGTTTGCACCGCTAAGCGATGCGGTACCTGCGATGTCAAGGTGCGCCCATGCTTGACCTTCTTTGATGAAGTGCTGCAAGAAGCATGCTGCGGTGATAGAGCCGCCTTCGCGCCCACCGATGTTCTGTAGGTCGGCGAAGTTTGATTTTAGTTGGCTTGCATATTCATCATCAAGCGGCATCTGCCACAGTAGGTCGCCTGTATGTTCGCCAGCTGATTCTAGGGCAAATAGTGTATCTTCGTCGTTACTGTACACGGCTGAGCGCACGCTGCCTAGGGCGATGACGCACGCGCCTGTTAGGGTTGCTGCATCCACGATGGTGCGTGGCTTATAGTTATCCTGAACGTAGCACAGCGCATCGCACAGCACCAAGCGACCTTCGGCGTCGGTGTTTAGGATCTCAACACTCGTGCCGTCCATTGCAGTCACGATGTCGCCTGGGCGAGTGGCTTTGCCTGATGGCATGTTCTCTGCGCAGGCGAGCACGGTCACCAGATCAATCTCAAGACCTGCTTCGCACACTGCTTTGGTGGTGCCTAACATGGCAGCCGCGCCGCCCATGTCAAATTTCATCTCATCCATACCAGCGCCAGGTTTTAGCGAGATGCCGCCTGTATCGAAGGTGATGCCTTTACCGACCAGAGCGATCGGATTGTCCAGCTTGGCTTTTTTGCTGCCTTTTTTGTTCTTGCCATAATATTCGATGACCACTAATTGACCTTCTGCGTCAGAGCCTTGGGATACTGACATGAAGCAGCCCATGCCAAGCTTAGCCATTTCTTTTTCTCCTAGGATGGTTACTTTGACTTTATCGCCGTATTCTTTGGCAAGCTTTTTGGCTTCTTTGGCAAGTGCTACTGGGTTTAGAGTATTCGGTGCTTCATTTGCCAAATCGCGGGCGAAGCTTTGACCTGCGAATGTGGCTTTGGTCAGATCAAGCGCTGCCTGATAGTCGTCTTGGCTGTCTTTGTTATTGATGAAGCTTAGGGTGGTTAATTTGTCGGCATCGGCTTTTTTGGCGAAATAACGATCGAAGCGGTAGCTTGCCGCCAATAAAGACAGCGCAAATTGCGAGAAGTGTTTTTGGCAAATCACATCACCCCAAACGATGGTGGCTGATTTGTGGTTTTTGATGTTTTTGTAGGTTGCCGCGCCAAGCTTTTGGATGTTTTTGGCAAGTTTGTCTAATTTCCCTGCGCCAATGACAGTAATGCCTACGCCATCATCTGATAGGGCGTAATCGCTCACCACATCACACAGCTCACCTTTAAAGCCTGATTTTTTGATGAGATTTTCTGCGCGGGCGGTATGTTCATTTTGGGTGTTGCCAAGAAGCTTGCCTTCATTGTCGGCGAAGAATACCAGCTGTGGCAGCGGGTTGGATTTGGTGGCTTTTTTTAGGGTGAGTTCTGAATGAACGGATAATTGAATTGACATGATCTTTCCTTGTGAGTTTTGTTGATGAATAAATAATGGCGTAAGCGGGCTTACAACAAGATTAGTTTAGCATATTTGCCATGCTTAATACATAGTGTACCATGACAAAAAAACAAGCCAAAAGTACGAAAATCGCCTAAACATTTTGTTTAAAAATTTATTCAAAAAAGCTTAAAATCCTCGCATCATCGCTAATCTTCGCCATGATTTTTTGATATAATGAGAGGTTAATTTTCCTGATTTTGGATGATGTCTTGATTTTACGCCGCTATATGATACGCGAGGTTGCTACGACCACTGCCCTAGTACTTGGGTTCTTGGTGGTGATGCTGCTTGGCGGGCGTTTGATTCGCTATTTTGGCATGGCGGCAGAAGGTGGGCTTGATGTGGGCGTGCTATTTACGCTCATCGGCTATAACCTGCCTTATTTTTTGGAGCTGATTTTTCCGCTGTCGTTTTTTATTGGGCTGATGCTTGTTTTTGGTCGGCTGTATGCTGATCATGAGATGGCGGTACTAAATGCCAGCGGCATCAGTCGTGGGCGCGTGTCGCGGCTGCTCATACCGCTTGTGTTGGTGGCTTTTTTGGCGCAAGGGTTCATCACGCTCGTCGCCAAACCGTGGGGCGTGGCGAAGGCAGCGAACATCTGGCAGGAGCAATCAGTCCTCGAGATCTTTGACATCATCACCCCAAGAAAATTCATCAGTAGTGGCGAATACCATCTTTATGTCGGCGAGATTGGCGAGAATCGCGAGTACCTGCAGGATGTTATTGTCATCCAAATGGCGAAAAACCCTGACCCTAGAAATGCCGCCAGCATGAGCGACATCGCCCATCAAGATGGTCAAGCGGACAACGCCCAAAAGGCGCAAGAAATCGCTACCAGAATCCCCCAAGAGCTCATCTCCGAAAAAGACACCATTATCTTTGCCAAGTTTGCAACCCAAGTGGGTAGCGATGACGGGGCAATACGACTCGACCTGCATCAAGGGCGACGCTATGAAGTTGATGCCGCCAGCAAGAAATATAGCCAGATTGGATTTGAGCGATATCGCATCAGTCTGGCGGCCAGCAGTAACGAAGACCTAAAGCCCCTAAAGATAGAAGGGTGGCGAACTCAGGATTTGTTTGCAAACATGAACACGACCAATCAAACACCAAGCTCTCAAGAGATTCATGCTGAGCTTGGTTATCGATTCAGCTTGCCATGGCTGATTTTGATTGCGGCGATTTTGGCAGCACCACTGGCTCAAGTGAAGCCGCGCCAAGGCAGATGGTTAAAGCTCATCCCTGCGTTATTTATCTTCGTGGCGAATGTGCTGATTTTGATCTCCCTGAAGGAAAGCATCGCCAAAAGCAAGGTTGGAGATTGGGCGTATCCTGTGGTTCTCATGGTGCTGTTTGCGGTGGCGATATACATCAATTATCATAAACGTATGATGGCAAAACTGCGTCTAAATCGTCAAGGAGGCGCGGCATGAAGTCACATATTTTAGCCAGATATGTCATCCGAGCGGCGTTTTTGGCGATGCTTGGCG
>OERH01000091.1_pt1 | contig 15527 bp, 27 predicted proteins | sample 1539931 | NCBI WGS metagenome assembly OERH01 (sample SAMEA3891233, study PRJEB23780) | metagenome | biome: terrestrial biome; feature: animal house; material: water of meat washing | place: Italy | collected 2015-05-12
TGCCATGGCATCCACAAACCCCGCCACAGCGGCTACCACGGTCAATAACACCATTGTTTGAAAGGTTATATCCATCTATTTTCCTTAAGCCAACCTCATGCATTTATGCCGCCCACAAAAATAAAACCCCACAAGTAAAATACCTATGGGGTTTTATTGAATGCTCACTCAAGGCCTAAAGACTAGTCACGATCAACTAATTCTACATAAGCCATAGGCGCTGCATCACCATCACGGTAGCCGCACTTAATAATACGCAAATAACCGCCTGGACGCGCTTTATAGCGTGGTCCTAGAGTAGTGAATAGTTTACCCACTACCGCTTTGCTACGTAAGCGATTAAACGCTAAACGACGGTTAGCTACCGAATCTTCTTTAGCCAAAGTGATGAGCGGTTCTGCCACACGGCGAAGCTCTTTAGCTTTTGGAAGAGTAGTTTTAATGAGTTCATGTTCAAAAAGTGAGTTAGTCATATTTTGGAACATGGCCTTACGATGGCTGCTGGTACGACCCAACTTAACTCCGCTGTTACGATGTCGCATGGTCAAACTTCCTTTAAATTTTAACGGCTACGGTAAGAGAAGCGATCATCAACGCGTAGATCAGCAGGTGGCCAGTTTTCTAGACGCATACCTAGCTCTAAATCTTTAGATGCTAACACATCCTTGATTTCAGTTAATGATTTCTTACCTAGATTTGGGGTTTTTAACAACTCAGTTTCGGTGCGTTGTACCAAATCGCCAATGTAATAGATATTTTCCGCTTTCAAGCAATTTGCTGAGCGAACCGTTAATTCTAAGTCATCTACTGGGCGTAAAAGCACAGGGTCGACTTCTTCTTTTTCTTTAACAGGCTCTGGGGTAGTTTCAGCTTCTAGATCAACAAAAACAGCAATTTGTTGTTGCAAAATGGTTGCTGCTTTACGAATCGCTTCTTCTGGATCAATTGTACCATTGGTTTCAAGTTCAATCACCAAACGGTCAAGATCAGTACGCTGTTCAACGCGGGCATTTTCAACTTGGTATGCCACACGCAAAATTGGGCTATAACTAGCGTCCAATTTTAAACGACCGATTGCTTTATTGTCACCAGCATCTTTACGCACGTTCGCAGGCTCATAACCACGACCCACTGCCACACGTAAACGCATTTTTAAATGACCACGATCACTTAACGTACCTAATACCAACTCAGGATTAATGATTTCCACGTTGTGTGGTAATTCAATATCTGACGCCAATACTGTACCAGGACCTTGCTTATCAAGAGTCAAGAACACTTCATTTTGATCATGCAACTGAATAGCCAAACCTTTTAGATTTAATAAAAGGTCTAACACATCTTCTTGCAACCCTTCAAGGGTCGAATATTCATGATCAACGCCTTCGATCTCAGCTTCAATCACAGCTGCACCTGGCAATGAAGATAACAAAATACGACGTAGGGCATTACCTAAAGTATGCCCAAAACCTCGTTCTAACGGTTCGAGCGTGACTTTGGCATGTGTTTCGTTGACCGTATCCACATGAATGGCGTTCGGTGTAAGAAACTCAGTAGCATTTAGCATCATTTGTCACCTCGACTTTATAGTAAAATTAATTATTTAGAGTACAACTCAACAATCAAGCTCTCATTGATTTCGCTTGGTAAATCAGCACGATCAGGAGCCTGTTTGAAAGTACCTTGAAGTTTGCTATGGTCAACTTCTAACCACGTTGGGGTGCCACGTTGACCCGCAAGTTCAATGGCATTTTTGATGCGCAATTGCTCTTTGGCTTTTTCGTGTACAGCAATTACATCCCCGTCTTGCAACTGGATTGATGGAATATTCACACGAACAAATTCATCACGACCTGCTTTTTTTACTAAAATAGCACGGTGACTTACTAGTTGGCGTGCTTCTGCACGAGTCGCACCAAAGCCCATACGATACACGACATTGTCTAAACGGCGTTCTAACATTTGCAACAAGTTTTCACCTGTGGCACCACGCATACGTGCTGCTTCTTGGTAGTAGTTAGCAAACTGACGTTCTAACACACCGTACATACGTTTTACTTTTTGTTTTTCACGCAACTGTGCACAGTATTCAGTGGTTTTACTACGTGGATTACCATGTTGACCAGGGGCACGGTCAGCTTTTTTAGTTTTTTCTTCGTACGCTTTAACGCCTGATTTTAATTGTAAATCAGTACCTTCACGACGAGAAAGTTTTAATTTTGGACCTAGATAACGGGCCATGAAAGTCTCCTTATACGCGACGTTTTTTCGGTGGACGAGTTCCGTTATGAGGAATCGGGGTTATATCGCTGATACTGTTAATTTTATAACCCAATGCACCTAATGCTCTTACCGCAGACTCACGACCAGGCCCTGGACCTTTAACCAAGACATCAACATTTTTTACACCATATTCTTGAGCTGCTTTACCCGCAACTTCAGCCGCTACCTGAGCAGCAAATGGTGTAGATTTACGTGAACCACGGAAGCCTTGTCCACCTGCGGTGGCCCAAGCCAAAGCATTACCTTGACGATCAGTAATGGTAACAATGGTGTTATTAAAAGACGCATGGATGTGCGCTACGCCCTCAGCTACCGAGCGGCGAGTCACTTTTTTGCGACTACGAGTGTCTTTTGCCATCTTTTAGCTTCCTAAGTTAATTATTTTTTAATTGCTTTACGTGGACCCTTACGAGTACGCGCATTCGTTTTGGTGCGTTGACCATTTACAGGCAAACCACGACGATGACGCAAACCACGGTAGCAGCCTAAGTCTACCAAACGTTTGATATTCATCGAGATTTCACGACGCAAGTCACCTTCTGTGGCATATTCTGCAACTTGAGTACGGACAGCATCAAGCTGGGTATCATTCAACTCACTGATTTTTGTAGTAGGGGCAATATCAACTGCTTTTAAGATTTGAGCAGCAGTGGTGCGACCAATACCAAAAATATAAGTTAATGAAATGATAGCATGCTTGTTGTCCGGAATGTTTACACCGGCAATACGAGCCATTGACATTTCTCCAATTATAAGGAAAAGATGAACTAATTCATCTAGGACTGTTGTATTTTAATAGGTCTAGTTATCCACAAACTTATCAAAATAACGACAAGTAGCGGATAATACAGGATCCGCTACTTTTTTTCAAGTACTAATCCATCAAAGATGCATTAGCCTTGACGTTGTTTGTGACGAGGTTCGGCACTACAAATAACACGAACAACGCCTTTGCGACGGACGATTTTACAGCTGCCGCAGATTCTTTTTACAGATGCTTGAACTTTCATTTTCAGCTCCTATTGGTAGTTATGAGTGTTTGATGTTTAATGGTTGCATCAACGAGTAATCATGATATTGATGTGTCATAAGATGAGCTTTAACTTGTGCAATAAAGTCCATTATTACTACCACACTAATCAATACAGATGTGCCTCCTAGATGAAAAGGAATCCCAAAGGCTGATTGCAAGATCATGGGCATTAAACAAATAATTGTCATATAAATCGCCCCAATGAAGGTGAGCCGATTTAATACGTGATCTAAATAACGCTGTGTCTGTTGTCCTGGGCGAATACCTGGTATATAAGCACCACTTCTTTTCAAGTTTTCTGCAACTTCTTTTGGACTAAATACTAAGGCAGTATAGAAATAACAAAAGAAAATAATCAAAGCAGCAAAGATAACTAAATACAAAGGTTGACCGGGTGATAACACCAAAGCCACATTTTGTAAGAAACTTTGGAACATATTTGGATTGGGAGATTGCCCTACCCATTGTCCTAAACTTGCTGGAAACAATAATAAAGAACTAGCAAAAATCGCTGGAATGACCCCTGCCATGTTAATTTTTAGTGGTAAATGCGATTGCTGTTGGGCATAAATTTTTCTGTCTTGGCTTTGTTTTTGTGCATAATTAACGGGGATACGCCGCTGTGCACGTTCAATGAAGACAATAGCAGCAACGACTACTAATGCTAACAACGCGAATAAAAACAAGGCAATAAGATTCATTTGCCCTTGTTGTACCGCGTTAATGGACTGAGTAACAATTTGTGGAAACGTTGCTACAATACCTGCCAAAATCAGCATTGAAATACCATTGCCAATGCCACGCTCTGTAATCTGTTCACCGAGCCACATTAAGAACATTGAGCCAGCAACTAGCGAGGTAACGGCTGGAATATAAAAGGCAATCCCTGCGGTGAGGGTTAGTTGTTGACTAATTAAACCCGTGCACATCCCGATCGACTGTACTAAGGCCAAGCCTAGTGTCAATTGCCGTGTATATTTGTTAATTTGACGTTGACCTGCTTGCCCATCCTTTTTAAGTGCCTCTAGTGAAGGTATAACTGCTGTCATCATTTGCACAATAATTGAAGCAGAAATATAGGGCATAATGCCAAGCGCCATTACCGACATGCGTTCTAGCGCACCCCCTGAAAACATATTGAACAAACCCAATATTGTATTTTCATTGGTCTTAAAAAATTTGGACAAACTTTCAGGATCCATACCAGGAATTGGTACGTGTGAACCAAGACGATATACGACTAAAGCACCCAACAAAAAAAGTAAGCGATTAAACAGCTCATCATACTTACGAATAAATGCTAAGGGATTTATCGATGTTGAATGCTTTGCCATGTAGGATTACTCCTCAACAGTACCACCAGCAGCTTCGATAGCCGCTTTAGCACCTTTAGTCACTTTCACGCCTTTAAAAGTATAGGCTTTTGCAACATCTCCAGATAAGATGATGCGCGCACGTTGCATATCATGACGAATGATATTTGCCGCTTTCAAAGACTCTACACTAACCACATCACCTTCAACTTTGTTAAGTTCAGATAAGCGCACTTCAGCAGTTACCATCGCTAATTTGCTGGTAAAACCAAATTTTGGCAAACGACGGTATAAAGGCATTTGACCGCCCTCAAAACCTGAACGAATACCTGAGCCTGAGCGTGAAGTTTGACCTTTAACACCACGTCCACCCGTTTTACCAATGCCCGAGCCAATACCACGACCACGACGCATTTTAGTTTTTCTTGAACCCTCTGCTGGGCTCAATTCATTAAGACGTAGTCCCATTATACTTCCTCCACTTTAACTAGGTAGTTAACGCGGTTTACCATACCACGAGTTGAGGGAGTATCCTCTACTTCTACAGTATGTCCAATACGACGTAACCCTAAACCTTTCAGACAAGCTTTGTGGCTTGCTAGGCGATGGGCACTCGATTTTACTTGAGTAACTTTCATTTTTTTCATGTTAGCTCACCTTATCGCTTAGCCCAAGATTTCATCTACTGATTTGCCACGTTTTGCTGCGACTTTTTCAGGAGATGACATTTCTTTTAAACCATTAAAAGTTGCACGTACCACGTTTGCTGCATTGGTTGAACCATAGCATTTTGCTAAAACGTTTTCTACACCTGCAACCTCTAACACTGCACGCATTGCGCCACCAGCGATTACGCCCGTACCTTCAGAGGCAGGCTGCATGAAAATACGGCTAGCACCATGACGAGCGTTAATTGGATGTTGCAAAGTATTGCCCGCTAGATCAACGCTAATCATATTGCGTTTTGCCGCTTCAAGTGCTTTTTGGATTGCAGCTGGTACTTCACGTGCTTTACCACGACCAAAGCCAACGCGACCATTGCCATCACCTACTACTGTCAAAGCAGTAAATGAGAAAATACGACCACCTTTAACTACTTTGGCAACACGGTCAACCGCTACTAAGCGTTCTACTAAACCATCTGTTTGTTCGACTTTTGCCATGATTAGAACTCCAATCCATTTTCACGGGCGGCGTCAGCTAGCGCTTTTACACGACCATGATATTTAAAACCGCTACGATCAAATGCCACTTTCGTGATACCTGCTGCTTTTGCTCGCTCTGCAATAAGTTTGCCAACCGCTGTAGCTGCATCAATATTGCTAGTCTGACCAGCACGTAATGTAGTATCTAGCGTAGAAGCTTGAGCCAATACTTCACCACCCGTTGGAGAAATAACTTGGGCATAGATGTGTGTATTAGTACGATTGACTGATAAACGATTTACACCTAAACCACGGATATGGGCGCGGGTTTTTTTAGCTCGACGTAAACGAGCAGCTTTTTTATCAAACATATCATTTCACCTTATTTTTTCTTAGCTTCTTTACGAGCGACATATTCATCGCTATAACGAACGCCTTTACCTTTATAAGGCTCAGGTGGGCGATATCCACGAATATTAGCAGCTGCTTGACCTAATTTTTGTTTATCGCTTGATTTCAATACGATTTCAGTCGCAGATGGGGTTTCAGCAGTAACGCCTTCTGGTAGCTCATACTCAATAGGGTGTGAGAAACCAAGATTTAGGTTGACTTTATTGCCAGCAACCGCAGCTTTATAACCAACACCGATAAGTTGTAAACGACGTTCAAAGCCTTCTGACACACCTTTAACCATGTTGTTAAGCAAGGCACGAACAGTACCTGTGTGCATCCAACCGTCTTTAGTATCAGATTTTGGTGAAAGAATAATTTGATTATCTTCCTGTTTTAGCTCGACCAAATCATGCAGGCGTAAAGTAAGCGCACCTTTGCTTCCTTTAACTTCAACCTGCTGACCGTTCAAAGTAACACTGGTACCGTTTGGTAGTGCTACAGGGGCTTTAGCCACACGAGACATACGGGTAATTCCTATAAAAGTGATAAAAAAACGAACAGGCACAACAATCCATGCCTGTTCCTCTTAAGTTAATTAAGCAACAAAAGCGATAACTTCGCCGCCTAATCCTGCATTACGAGCTTCACGGTCACTCATAATACCTTTACTAGTAGAGATGATAGCAACGCCTAGACCTTTTTGTACGCTTGGTAATTGATCTTTACCACGGTACTGACGTAGACCAGGACGGCTGTAGCGCTTGATAGTTTCAATGACAGGCTTGCCCTCGAAATATTTCAAGTCGATAGTTAGTGCAGCTTTGTTGTTACCTAAATCTTCAATAGTAGCAGTTGCCACATAGCCTTCTTTGACTAGCAAATCAGCAATTGATTTACGTAGTTTTGAATTAGGCATAGTCACAGAAGCCTTTTGGGCCATTTGTGCATTACGGATACGGGTTAACATATCAGCTACGGTGTCTTGCATACTCATATTGTATCCCCTTACCAGCTTGCTTTGCGAACGCCAGGTACATCACCTTGCATTACTTTTTCACGAATCATGTTACGTGAAAGACCAAATTTACGGAAGTAACCATGTGGACGACCCGTTAGGGCACAGCGGTTACGTAAACGAACTGGAGAGGCGTCGCGAGGCAATGCTTGTAGTGCAAGCATAGCATCCAAACGTTCTTCATCAGTTGTGTTGATGTCGCTGATAATTGCTTTAAGCTTTGCACGCTTCTCAGCATATTTAGCAACAGTCGCTTCGCGTTTAAACTCGCGATTAATCATACTTTTCTTTGCCATATTGCCTTGTCCTTGCTATTAGCCCTTGAATGGGAAGCCGAATGCTTTAAGCAATGCACGCCCTTGCTCATCAGTCTTTGCAGTAGTAGTAATGGTAATATCTAAACCACGAATACGATCGATTTTATCAAAGTCCACTTCAGGAAAAACGATTTGCTCTTTAATACCTAGAGAATAGTTACCACGACCATCAAAAGCTTTATCGGTAAAACCGCGGAAGTCACGAATACGTGGTATTGCGATCGAAATGAGACGGTCTAAAAACTCGTACATTTGCTCGCCGCGTAAAGTTACTTTACAGCCAATTGGCCATTCTTCACGGATTTTGAATCCAGCCACTGATTTGCGTGCTTTTGTTACTACAGGTTTTTGACCTGCGATTGCAGTCATGTCCGCTAGTGCACCTTCAAGAACTTTTTTATCTTGTGCAGCATCACCTACACCCATGTTTAGGGTGATTTTGGTGATTTTAGGGATTTCCATAACATTTGTTAAACCAAGCTCTTGCTGAATTTGTTGCTTAAGCTGTTCGTTAAAATGTGTTTTAAGTCTTGCCATTACTGATACCCTTGGATGGTTATGCAGTCGCCACTACTTCACCTGATGAACGGAAAACACGTTGTTTTTTGCCTTCGCTGTTCATTTGGTAAGAAATACGATCTGCCTTTTGGGTTGCTGCATTAAAAATCGCAACATTTGAAATGTGTAAAAAAGCTTCTTTCTCGATAATGCCACCTTCGACGCCTGTTGCTTGGTTAGGCTTTTGGTGTTTTTTAACGATATTGATGCCTTCAATTTTTACACGGTCATCTTTTACTGCTAGGATTGTACCTTGCTTGCCTTTTTCTTTGCCAGCAATAACAATCACTTGGTCGCCTTTACGTAATTTTGCCATGTTTTCCTCACAATACTTCTGGGGCTAATGAAACAATTTTCATAAATTGTTCGCCACGTAGTTCGCGGGTTACTGGTCCAAAAATACGTGTTGCAATGGGTGCTTTATTGTTGTTTAACAACACAGCTGCATTATCATCAAAACGTAGTACTGAACCGTCAGAACGACGTACACCAAATTTCGTGCGTACGACTACCGCGTTCATTACATCACCTTTTTTGACACGACCACGAGGAATTGCTTCTTTCACGGTCACCTTAATGATGTCGCCTACTGATGCATAACGACGATGAGAGCCGCCTAGTACTTTGATACATTGTACTCGTTTTGCACCACTGTTGTCTGCAACTTCCAGCATTGTTTCAGTCTGAATCATCGCGTTACTCCATAAATTGGCAAAACAAGTCTTTGCCACAATAAGCCATTTTTAGGTGGCATATTGTAGCAGCGATTGACTTGCTTTGCAATTATAACTATCTATTTTAGTTAAATTAAATATTAACTGCTTTTTCTACAATATCCACTAAAACCCATGATTTGGTTTTTGACAGTGGACGTGTTGATTTGATACGGACAGTATCACCAATGCCACACTCATTATTTTCATCATGAGCATGAAGTTTGGTTGAACGACGTAACATTTTACCATATTTGGCATGACGAATACGACGTTCGATTAATACAGTGATCGTTTTGTCCATCTTATCACTAACAACTTTTCCCGTCAGGGTATTTTGTTCGGAAGCGTTAACTTGGTTGGTATTTTGCTCACTCATGATTAAGCCCCCTGTTTTTGTGTGATTAGAGTCTTGATTTGAGCAATCGTACGACGATTTACTTTAATCTCATGGGTGTTACCTAACTGACCAGTGGCTTTTGCCATACGAAGACGAAAAGTTTCGAGTTGTTTTTCGTCTAGTAATTGGGTCAGCTCTTCGACTGATTTGTCTTTAAGTTCACTGATCTTCATTACATTATCGTCCGTTTAACAATGGTGGTTTTGAAAGGCAACTTCGCAGCTGCAAGCGTAAACGCTTCAGTTGCTAGCTCATCAGAAACCCCTTCGATTTCATATAGCATTTTGCCTGGTTTGATTTCGCATACCCAGTACTCTACTGGACCTTTACCTTTACCCATACGAACTTCTAGTGGTTTTTCGGTAATGGGTTTGTCTGGGAACACACGAATCCAAATTTTGCCACCACGTTTGATACGACGTGAAATCGTACGACGTGCTGCTTCAATTTGGCGTGCTGTCATGCGACCACGTTCAATTGATTTAAGTCCGATTGTACCAAAAGATACGCTACTACCACGGTGAGCTAACCCCGTATTACGTCCTTTTTGTACTTTACGAAACTTGGTACGTTTTGGTTGTAACATATCGATTAACCTCTGTCTTTAGCTGGACGCTCACTGCGTGGGCGGTCACTACGAGCACGGCGTTTTTGAGGTGCGCGAGCTTGTTTCTCTTCTTTGACTGGATTGTATACGCGATTCATACCGTCAAGTACTTCACCACGGAAAATCCAAACTTTTACGCCAATCGTACCGTAAGTAGTCTCTGCACGGACATTGGCATAGTCAATGTCTGCACGCAAGGTGTGTAGAGGAACACGACCTTCACGGTACCATTCTGAGCGAGCAATTTCTGCGCCGCCTAGACGACCTGATAACTCAACCTTAATACCTTGGGCGCCTGCTTTCATGCTGTTTTGAACAGCACGTTTCATGGCACGGCGGAACATAACACGGCGCTCAAGTTGTGAAGCAATACCATCCGCCACTAGACGTGCATCTAGATCTGGTTGGGTAATCTCTTCAATACTTACTTGTGCTGGAACACCCATAAGTTTGGTAAGTTCTTTTTGCAAGGCTTCGATGTCTTCGCCTTTTTTACCGATGATGATACCAGGACGTGCCGTTGCAATAGTGATTTTAGCAGCGCCAGTAGGACGCTCAATGCTAATACCACTAATCATGGCAGCTTTTAATTTTTTCTCTAAATATTTGCGGACTTGTAAGTCGTTAATTAAGTATTCAGAGTATTTTTTTGGATCTGCATACCAGTTAGCGTTTGATTTACGGATCACGCCAAGACGGATGCCGACTGGATGAACTTTTTGTCCCATGTTATACCCCTACCTTAACAGTGATGTGACAAGTACGTTTGCTGATGCGGTCAGCACGTCCCTTTGCACGTGGCAAGATACGTTTTAACGTAATGCCTTCGTCAACATAGATGGTAGAGACACGTAATGTATCAATGTCCAGACCATTGTTGTGCTCAGCATTTGCGATAGCAGATTCTAAGCATTTTTTAACCAATTTAGCCGCTTTTTTGTTGCTAAAAGTTAAAATGTCTAGTGCACGCTCAATGTTTTTGCCGCGAACTTCGTCAGCAACCAAGCGTACTTTTTGTGCCGAAATGGCGGCACCGCGTAATTTTGCAGTTACTTCCATGATGAGCACCTTATTTCTTAGATTTTTTGTCAACGCCATGACCGCGGTAAGTACGGGTTGGGGCGAATTCACCAAGTTTATGACCAACCATTTGCTCATTGACGATAACTGGTACATGTGTACGACCGTTATGAACAGAAATAGTTAAGCCGACCATTTGTGGCAAAATCATTGAGCGACGTGACCAAGTTTTGATTGGTTTGCGTGAGTTAGTTTCTAACGCAGTCTCAACTTTGGCAAACAAGTGCGCATCGATGAATGGACCTTTTTTCAATGAACGAGGCATGAAATTATTCCTTATTTCTTATTGACGCGACGACGGCGGATAATCATGTGGTCAGTACGTTTGTTAGAACGTGTTTTAAGACCTTTAGCCTTTTGACCCCATGGGCTGGTTGGGTGTTTACCGAAGTTACGACCTTCACCACCACCGTGTGGATGGTCAACTGGGTTCATGGCTGTACCACGTACGGTTGGACGTACACCACGCCAACGGCTGGCACCTGCTTTACCCAATGATTTAAGGTTATTTTCAGTGTTTGACACTTCACCAATAACTGCACGGCAGTTTACGTGGATACGACGAGTCTCGCCTGAACGTAAACGAACAATCGCATAGATACCGTCACGACCTAATAACTGTACAGCAGCGCCTGCTGAACGAGCAATTTGTGCGCCTTTGCCAATTTTTAGTTCGATGTTGTGAATCACGGTACCCACAGGAATGCTACGCAGTGGTAAGCAGTTACCTGGACGAATTGGCGCAGTTTCACCAGAAATCACGGTGTCACCTTGCTGCAATTTTTTAGGTGCAATGATGTAACGACGCTCGCCATCTGCATATTTTAATAGAGCGATATGCGCGGTACGGTTTGGATCGTACTCGATACGTTCTACAATAGCAGGAATATTGTCTTTGTTACGTTTAAAGTCAACTAGACGATAGTGTTGTTTGTGACCACCACCAACGTGACGTGTTGTGATACGACCGTTGTTGTTACGACCACCAGTTTTGCCTTTTGACTCGACCAATGCTGCATAAGGACGACCTTTATGAAGGTGTGGATGCACCACTTTCTCGACAAATCGGCGACCTGGTGATGTCGGTTTTGCTTTTACGATAGGCATTCTTACTTATCCTTATTCGTTGTTGGCAGCAGAAGTTTCTGCTACGTCTGCATTACCTGCTTCTTGTACAGGAACATCTTGACCAGCTTTTAAGGTCACATAGGCTTTTTTGAAGTCTTGACGACGACCTACCGTGCGACCAAATCGCTTTGTCTTACCTTTAACATTTAATGTATTGACTTTAACAACTTCAACACCTTCAAACATTAATTCTACGGCTTTTTTAATCTCACGTTTTGTTGCGTTGGTGTCAACTTTAAAAACTTGTACACCTAGCGTATCGCCCAAGATTTGAGATTTTTCTGAAAATACAGGTGCTTTTAGTACCTGATACAGTCTTGCGTTATTCATGCTAACACTCCCTCAATTTCTTTGGCGGCTGCGACAGACATGATGACTTTGTCAAATGCAATTAGGCTAACTGGATCAATCTCAGTGCTACCTAGTACGCTGACATATGGAATATTGCGAGCAGCTAAGTAAAGGTTTTCGTCAACTTCGTTGGTGACGATTAATGCTTTAGGGGCATTTAGATCTTTTAGTTTAGCCAATAGCTCTTTGGTTTTTGGTGCAGAGACGGTGATGTCTTCTACCAATACAAGGCGGTCTTGACGAATCAATTCGGCAAGGATACATTGCATTGCACCGCGGTACATTTTACGGTTCACTTTTTGTGACCAGTCTTGTGGTTTGGCAGCAAATGCACGACCACCACCCACCCAAATTGGGCTACGGATAGAGCCTGCACGAGCACGGCCAGTACCTTTTTGACGCCATGGTTTTTTACCACCGCCAGATACTTCGCCACGAGTTTTTTGGGCACGGCTACCTTGACGACCACCTGCAAGATATGCAGTAACAACTTGGTGGACAAGTGCTTCGTTGAATTCACGACCAAATGCTACGTCTGATAGCTCAACCGCCGAACCTGATACTGTATTTAGATTCACGTTAATCCCCTTGATTAAGCTTTAACTGATGGACGTACGATAACGTCGCCACCGTTGGCACCAGGAATTGCACCCTTGATGACTAGAATACCTTTTTCAGCGTCCACTGAAATCACTTCTAAGCCTTGTACGGTCACACGTTTGTTACCCATTTGACCTGGCATTTTTTTGCCTTTAAATACACGACCTGGCGTTTGGTTTTGACCAGTAGAACCGACAACGCGGTGCGATACTGAGTTACCATGCGTCCAATCTTGTGAACGGAAGTTGTGGCGTTTGATACCACCTTGGAAGCCTTTACCTTTGCTGGTACCAATGACGTCAACGATTTGACCGACTTGGAATGCATCGACTAGGATTTCGCCACCAGCAGCAAGACCTTCAAGTTCGCTGTCTTCGACACGGAATTCCCAAGTCCCACGACCTGCTGCAACGCCTGCTTTGGCAAAGTGACCTTTTTGTGCTGCGGTTACGCGGCTGTCACGACGTTCGCCAGTGGTAACTTGGATAGCTTGGTAGCCATCTGTGTCTTGTGTTTTGATTTGAGAGATACGGTTGGCAGTAACTTCAACAACAGTTACAGGGATAGAGACGCCTGCTTCTGTGAAGATACGAGTCATGCCGCATTTTTTTCCGACTAAACCGATCGCCATGTTGTTAACCTCTTAATTTTTACTGTTATTCAAGTTAGGTTGTTCCTAAGGATTGAGCCTAAGGGGTTAGCCTAATGCGATTTGTACATCAACACCCGCCGCCAAATCTAACTTCATCAGTGCATCGACTGTTTTGTCAGTAGGCTGAACGATATCTACCATACGTTTGAATGTGCGGATTTCGTATTGGTCACGGGCATCTTTGTTCACGTGAGGTGAGGTTAAGATGTTGAAGCGTTCAATGCGAGTGGGTAGCGGTACTGGACCACGAACTTGTGCACCTGTGCGTTTTGCGGTATCAACAATCTCTTGAGCTGATTGGTCAATCAGACGATGGTCAAAAGATTTAAGTCTGATACGGATTTTCTGGTTAGCCATGCCAGTAAGCTCCTAATATGGGTTTATAGATATAGGTTAAGTTATGCGTTGGGTGTTAAGTTGTTATTGAGTAAACACCTAACTTAAAACGCATAGTTGCTTTTTTGAAAATAAAAAATTTCAGTTCCACTCACGCTAAGTAGTTACTGCTTGATATTTAAGAATATCAGGCAGAGGTTTTTAGCAGTTGGTGAAACTGTCTTGGTTATTTTCGTGTCGCAATCGATGGAGCGACTGTATTAAAGGGCTTTATCTGCTTTTTTGAAGTAGATATGACGAATCATCTTCGTCGCCCTGCAATAAGTTAAGTGGGCTGTATTATACCGATTTTTTTGATTATTGCAAGGTCTAATCCAGCAAAATATCATATTGTTCTTGGTTGTAGCGGTTGTCACTGTCTAGGTTGATTGGGCGCCCTAGTAGGTACTCAAACTCGGCTACGGTGTCCGCTTCTGTGCTTTGTAGCAGCTCAATCACCCCGCTATTTGCGACAACGGTAAATTTTTTTGGGGTGTTGTATACTCGGGCGCAGCGCATGAGTTCACGAAAAATTTCTAGGCAGACCGTTTCAGCACTTTTGACAAAACCTTTGCCACCACAGGTTGGGCACGGCTCACAAAGCTGTTGTTGCAAGCTTTCGCGGGTGCGTTTTCGCGTCATTTCAATAAGCCCTAATGCCGATACTTCGCTGATGTTGGTTTTGGCATAGTCGCGTTTGAGCTGTTCTTGCAGGCTTGCTAAAACTTCATCACGGTGCGCTTGCTCTTGCATGTCGATAAAGTCCAAAATAATGATGCCGCCAAGATTGCGCAGCCTTAGTTGACGGGCGATGGCGTGGGTCGCCTCTAAATTGGTTTTATAGACGGTGTCTTCGAGCGAACGTCCACCGACAAAGGAGCCTGTGTTGACGTCAATGGTGGTCATGGCTTCGGTTTGGTCAATGATGAGATAGCCCCCTGATTTAAGATTGACCCGACGATTGATAGCGTCTTTTAGGTCATCTTCGACGCGGTGAACGTCAAATAGTGCCTGTTCACCTTCATATAATTGAATGCGCGGGTAAATGGCAGGGACAAATTCTTTGGAAAATTGGCGAATGCCTTCAAACACGCGGGCATTATCCACGGTGACGCGTTCTGTTTGTTCGCCAATAAGGTCGCGAATGGCACGTAGCGGCAGCGATAAATCTTGATAGATTAGTTCAAATCGCCGATTGCTGGGTATTTGTTGCTGCCGTGCCTGTACCATTCGCCAAAGTTGTAGTAGATAATAAATATCTTCTTCAAGTTTGGGCTGGGGAATGTTTTCGGCGGCGGTGCGGGCTATGAGCCCACCTTGTAGGCTCACTTGGTGTAATAGCTCAGTGAGTTGGGTTTTGAGGCGTTCTCGCTCATCACCATCGATGCGCTGCGAGATGCCAATGTGCTCGCCAAAGGGTAAATAAACTAAGTAGCGAGAGGGCAAGGAGACATCGGTGGTGAGTCTGGCGCCTTTACTGCCTAGTTGGTCTTTGATGACTTGTACCAAAATGCGTTGCCCCTCATGAAGGCGATTTTCAATTAACTCGCTTGGCGGGGGCTGA
>OERH01000093.1_pt1 | contig 15370 bp, 9 predicted proteins | sample 1539931 | NCBI WGS metagenome assembly OERH01 (sample SAMEA3891233, study PRJEB23780) | metagenome | biome: terrestrial biome; feature: animal house; material: water of meat washing | place: Italy | collected 2015-05-12
GCGCCAGATCGCAAGAAATCGACATGGCAAAATACCAATACAATGCCGCCCAATCTGCCGCAGACCTTGCCAAAGTCACTTATGAACGCATCAATCGTCTAGCCAGTGAAGGCTTAATGTCACAGCAAAAACGCGATGAAGCCTACACCAACTACATTGCCAGTGAAGACAAAGCAAAAATCGCCAAAGCCCAATATGACCTTGCCAAAACAGGCGCGCGCAGCGAAGACAAAACCGCCGCCCAAGCGCAGGTTAGCCAAGTAGAGGGCAAACTCAAAGAAGCACTGGTGGCAAAAGAAGAAGCCAACTTAAAAAGCCCGATTGCAGGCATTGTGGACACCGTTATCGCCAAAGCAGGGCAAGTGGTTGGGCAAGGGGTACCGCTTGTAACGATTGTTGACCCCAAAGATCAATGGGTGGTCATCAACGTCACCGAAAACAACCTCGGTCATTTTGCCGTAGGCAGCGAATTTATGGGTAGTGTGCCTGCCCTTGCCAACAACCATCAGCCGTATCAACAACGTTTTAAAGTCTATGCTAGCAGCGTGCTGTCAGATTTTGCCACATGGCGCCCCACCAACAGCAAAGACGGCTTTGATATGCGCACCTTTGAAATACGAGCACGCCCACAAAACGCGGACAGCCGCCTAAGACAGGGCATGACCGTACTGGTAGATATCCCTGCAAAGGCTGGACAATAACGCGATGATGCCCACACAACCGTCTATGCGCGTTCAGCGCTCGTGGCTTGGTCGCTTTTGGCGTGCATTTGGGTACAGTGCGCGCCGTGAGGGGCAGTTTTTGGTGCAGCATCGCTGGGACTTTGCCATGTTATTTTGGATGCCGATTGTGCTGATGTTTTTGGTGTGGTGGGTCTTTAGTAAAGGCATGGCGGTGGATATTCCGATTGCGGTGGTTGATCATGACCAGTCCGCCCAGTCTGCTGCGCTGATGCGCTACATTGATGCTACCCCTGAGGTGACCATTGTGTCACAGCTCTATGACCCGCAAGCGGTGAAGTATGCGATTGAAACTACGCAAGTTTATGCCGTGGTCGAAATACCCGCCAATTTTTCCAAAAATTTATTGGCAGCTGAGCCCACGCGGGTGCTGCTCAATGTCAATGCCCAGTTTGGTAGCCATTCAGGGATGATACAAAAAAGCGTCCAAACGGCAGTTACCACATTTTCGGCAGGGGCAGAAATACAGCGGCGCGTGGCAAAAAGTGAGGATATCAGCTTGGTAAAAAGCCGCTATGCGCCTATTCAGTCGCAAAGTGTAGCACTCTTTAACACCGCTAACAATTATCAGCAATTTTTGGCAGTTACGGTAGTACCTGCCTTATTTCATATTTTGTCCATGGTAATTGGGGCGTCAGCCGTGGGGCGTGAGCTGCGTGACAAGACGCTGGGTGATTGGTACCATTCATTGGGCGATAAGCGGTTTGCTCAACCGTCTAAGCTATCCCCAACCACCGTAAGCCAAGGTGTGACTCATCCCAAGTTGTCGCTGGTGATTGCAGGGCTCAATGGCAAGCTGATTTGGGCGATGGTGGCTTATACGCTTTGGGCGGCGGTTGCGTTGACGTTGATGATGCAGATTTTCCCCATTCGCTTGGCATCGGTGGCTATTACTTATGTAATTTTTTTGTTATTTATGATGGTGTCGTTTTGGATGGGGGTGATTGTGACGGTGGGGACATTTTCTTATCGTCAGGGGTTGTCTTTTACAGGCTTTATCTCAGCGCCATCGTTTGCTTTTTCTGGGGTGACTTTCCCGCTGCTGGCGATGAGCCCCGCCGCCCAATATTGGGCAAATGCGCTACCGCTTACCCATTATTTAAAGGTGCAAACCACCCAGCTACAAATGGCAGCACCGCCTAGTATGGCACAAGCAAGCTTGTTTGGGTTTTTGCTCACAGTGGCGCTGACGTTGTTATTGTCTGCCCTGCTCACCCAAAAAGCGCTACGTACACCACAAAAATGGGGGCAACGCTAATGGCAACTGAGCAAGCTGGTAATGCGTGGCAACGAAGCTTTTTTGGGCAAATTTTGCATGTTTGGCGCAGCGTATTTCAAGACAAGGGTGTGTTCACTATGTTGTTGGTGGCGCCTGTGTTGTACGGTTTTTTTTATCCTTGGCCGTACCAAAATGAGGTGGTGCGTCATGTGCCAGTGGCGATTGTGGATTATGATCATTCAAGCCTGTCTGCCACCATTGTGCGCTATGCTGAGTCTAGTCCCCGCCTGCAAAGCCACGTGGTCAATGATGAAAACAGCGCCAAACAGCTGATGTGGCAAGGCAAAATTGCGGGTTATTTGGTGATTCCCTCTGGGCTGTATCAGCAGGTGCTCAACGGGCAAACTGCCAAAGTGAGTATTTTGGCAAATGGTAATTATTTTTTACTCAATAAACAGGTGCAGACGGGGTTTTTGGAGGTGATTGGTACGGTATCTGCAGGTGCCAAAATCCAAAGAAATATAGCACAGGGTCAAGATGTAACAATGGCGCGTGGCAGTGTGGCGGCGGTCAATTTGACGATTAATCCACTGTATAACCCTACGGAGGGCTATGGCAGTTATATTGTGCCTGCGGTGTCTATTTTGATTTTACAGCAAATGTTTTTGATGGGTACCGCGATGTTGGTTGGCACTTGGGCAGAACAAGATCGGCATCGGGCTAGTATGAAAACGTGGTTGGCGCGTATTGTTGGTTTGTCATGTTTTGGCATGGTGATGGGCTGTTTTTATTATGGTTGGGTATTTTCGATGAATGACTATACCCGTAACCAAAATTTGATGGGTTCTTTGGTGTTGTTGGCGCTATTTTTTCCTGCCACCATTGCCATGGGATGTGTGTTGGGCGTATGGTTTGGTGCGCGAGAACGCGCCATGCAAATCTTGGTGGCAGTCTCAATGCCGATGCTGTTTGTGTCGGGTATTTCTTGGCCCTACCAAATGCTGCCCACCTTGCTGCAGTGGCTGCGCTGGGCGATTCCTAGCACGGCTGGGATGAATGCCTCGGTGATGCTCAACCAAATGGGTGTGCCGTTGTCTTATGTTAAATTTGAACTGCTGGTGTTGGTGCTTATCTTACTGGTATGTGTGGGGCTGTTGTGGCTATTGGCGAGTAAAGATAGTGAGTGGCTCACAAAACCAGTCACACAGGGCTAACAGCGCGCTAATGGTTATTAAAAAAATAGGCAGCTGTCATATCATCAGCTGGTGTCATGCGGTATAGTTACTGATAGCAACCTATCTGTGTGATGATGATGGACAGGTTTTCACAACAACCATAAGGATATGACCCCTTGATTAGCATTTTTGACTTATTTAAAATCGGTATCGGGCCGTCAAGCTCACATACCGTAGGCCCGATGAAGGCAGCTTATCAATTTGTAAAAACATTGCAGCAGCGCCAGCTACTCACCGCGGTGGATGGCGTTAAGGTGGTATTATATGGCTCGCTAGGTGCCACAGGCAAAGGACATGCCAGTGATATTGCGGTGATGCTAGGTTTGATGGGTGAGCAGCCCCATACCACTGACGTCAACACTATCCAAGCAAAAATTGGGCGTGTCTATGACCAACAAACAATTTGCCTCAATCAGCAGCATATCATCAAGTTTGACCCAAACACCGATTTACTGTTAAATGGTTTGGTGGCGTTGCCGCATCACCCCAATGCCTTGACCATCACTGCGTATTGCCAAAATAACCTTGTGTATGAAGACACCTATTATTCCATTGGTGGTGGATTTGTGCAGACACAAGCAGAAGCCACTGCCAATGAGCCTGTGATTGAAAACCTCAAAAAACCTGTCCCTTATCCGTTTAACAATGCCCAAACGCTACTAAATATTTGCCAAACCCACACGCTCTCTATCGCACAGGTGGTACGCGCCAATGAATTGACAAACCTAAGCGAGGCTGAGCTTGAGCAAGGGCTCGATGCCATTTGGCAAGTGATGCAAGATTGTGTCAATGATGGCTGCCATCATGACGGTATATTACCAGGTGGGCTCAACGTGCAGCGCCGTGCCAAGGCAATCTATCAACAGCTTTCTGCCACCGACAGCCGCAAAGCCTTCAATGATGCGTTGGCGGTAATGGATTGGGTCAATCTATATGCACTGGCGGTCAACGAAGAAAATGCCAGTGGTGGGCGAGTGGTGACGGCGCCTACCAACGGTGCAGCAGGGGTAATTCCTGCGGTGCTGCACTATTACCGCGACTTTTGTCCCAGCTGCACCAAGCTAGGTGTCCACAACTTTTTGCTGACCGCAGCGGCGATTGGTATCATTATCAAAGAAAATGCCAGCATCTCAGGGGCGGAAGTAGGCTGCCAAGGCGAGGTGGGGTCGGCTTGTGCGATGGCAGCGGCTGGGCTGACTGATGTGCTAGGGGGTACGCCCTCACAATGTGCCAATGCCGCTGAAATTGGCATTGAGCATCACTTAGGGATGACCTGTGACCCCATTGCAGGGTTGGTGCAAGTGCCTTGTATTGAGCGCAATGCCATGGCGGCGGTCAAAGCCATTAACGCCTCACGCCTTGCCCTCAAAGGCAATGGACAACATGTGGTGTCTTTGGACAAAGCCATCAAAACCATGAAAGAGACAGGCATGGATATGATGTCAAAATATAAAGAAACCGCATTAGGCGGACTTGCCACCAATGTGCTGGATCAAGAGCAGCCGCCACACCTTATTCCAACACTGGATGTTACGGTCAATTATAGCCAGTGCTAACCAAACCAAAAACCGATGACGCCATCATCGGTTTTTTGATTGCAGTGGGTGACATCTGCAAATAGACGCAGCATTAATCAATATTAATCAATGGCTGGGGTATAAGTCCCTGCAGCAATCGACGCTTTGATGGCATCGGCTTGCTCAAGCACTTGCGCCAGTAAGCCTTTGACATCTTCAAGGGTAACAATCGGGCTTAAGGTGGTCATTTTGAGTGACTGTACGTTGTGCTTTGAGTCAATTACCCGAGTGACGCCGATGTTAGCCTCCCCTTTGGCAAATAGCTCATCTGCCACGTTTTGATTCAAACTATCGATAAGCTGTGCGGGGTAGTCTTTTGGCACCACCCGAAACAGCACCGAGGCAAACTGTGGCTCTACCAACAGCTCAAGCCCTTCGGTGGCTTTGATATAGTCCGCGACTTGACGGGTCAAATCCACGCCGTGGTCAATCATCGAGCCATACAAGTCCTCGCCCAAGGCTTCAATGGTGAGCCAAAGCTTGAGGGCATCAAAGCGGCGCGTGGTTTGTAACGATTTAGATACCAGATTTGGCACACCATGCGCCTCATCATACGCTGAGTTGAGATACTCCGCTTCGTAGTGCATAAAGCGATAATTGGCGGCATCTTTGAGCAAAAACGCACCGCATGAGATACTTTGAAAATAATGCTTGTGAAAGTCCAAGGTAATCGAGTCCGCTTGCTCAATGCCGCTTAGTTTATCGCGGTATTGATTGGATAAAATCAGCGCGCCGCCCCATGCCGCATCGATGTGTAGCCATGCGCCGTAGTCGTCGGTGATTTTACGGATCTCTAGAATGGGGTCAATCGCCCCTGCATCGGTGGTGCCTGCGGTGGCGACCACACACGCGACAATTTTGCCATCGGCTTTGAGCTGTGCCATGATTTTTTGTAACGCGTCCACATCCATTTGGGCGTTGTCATTGACAGGCACAGTGACGACCGACTGAAAGCCCATGCCCATCATTGCCATATTTTTTTGCACGCTAAAGTGGGCGTTTTCTGAGCACAGCACTTTGATTTTTTGCATGGCATCGCTTGGGATACCATCATGCTGTACCGACCATTCTGAGCCGTCTGCGTTTTTGTAATGTTTGGCAATGCACCAATCACGCGCCAGTAGCACGCCCATCAGGTTGGACTGGGTACCGCCTGAGGTAAACACCCCTGCCTGTCCGCTACCAAACCCGACTTTTTGGCGTAACCAGTCAATCAGCTGTACTTCCATCAGTGAGCCTGCAGGGCTTTGGTCCCATGAGTCCATGGATTGGTTGGTGGCGTTGATGAACACTTCTGCAATTTGGCTAGTGACCATGGTGGGGCAGTGTAGATGAGCAAGCGAGTGCGGATGATGCACTTTTAGGCTTTTATTCAAAAATAGCTCAACTGCGCGTTTGAGCGCCGCCTCTAAGCCCAAGCCTTGTTTGCTTGGGGCAAAGCTGATGGCAGCGCGCAGCTGTTTGATACTGCCACCTGTGTACATTTTGTCGTTTTGTAGCCAGTCGCTGACGGCTTGCACGGCGGTGTTCATGTTTTTTTGGTAATCGGCAATCGACTGGCTGTCATTGCAAAATAACGCTTGGCGATGCTGCTCAATGTTTGACATGGATTTTCCTTTAATTTTTTAGTTAATGGTAATAATCGTAGGGGCGTATTGCATACGCCCTTTTAGCGATAGTTAACAATTAAAACAATCTTGTTGCCAAGTTAAAGGGTTATTCATGATGTATTCAACGATTATTTGATACGATCTTTCATCTCTGATGATATGTTCATAATAATTACGTTGCCAAACCGCATGACCAATCTGTTGTTTTAGTTGACTGGTGACGGCTGATTTATAACCACGAATCATTGCTCCCACTGTTTGGCTTGGCGATCGAAAAGACGCTTTATTGCTATTGATTGAATTTTGCATATTATTAGTAATATGAATAATACCGTGCATATGATTTGGCATCACCACAAACGCATCAAGTTCAATATTCTGACGTTTATTCGTCGTATTTAGCCATTCGTCTTGAGCAATTAAGCCATTAGCATTTAAAATCATGTGTCCGTTTTCAATCTTTCCAAAACATGGCAGTCGCTGAAAACAGCAAATGGTAATGAAATAATAACCTACCGATGAATAATCAAATCCTTTTAAACGAATACTTTGACGATGATGAATTAATGGGTTGTATGACATAAAAATATCCGCAATCATAATTCAAAGGGGCGTATGCAATACGCCCCTACCAAATCAATCATGATGTAAATAGGCACATTTAACACGCCCTTACAATCATAGCAGAAACATTTAATTACCCACGCACTTTTTGCACCGCTTCGGCAACTGCCTTTTTAAAGCGTTCTAGCACCGTGTTACATTCTGCCTCAGTGATGATCAGCGGACATAATAAGCGAATCACCGTGCCACCACGCCCGCCTTTTTCAAGCAGTAATTTGTTATTAAAACATGCTGTCTGAATTGCCGCTGCCAGTGCTGAATCGGCAGGATAAGCGCCAATACGGTCTTTTGGCTGGCGTTCATCGACAATTTCAATGCCAATCATCAAACCGCGACCCCGCACATTGCCGATACAACCAAACTCTTTGGCAAGTTCGTTAAAAGCGGTTTTTAGCTGTGCGCCACGGGCGTTGACATTATCAAGCAGCCCTTGGTGCTTAATGGCGTTGAGTACAGTGAGCCCTGTCGCCATCGCCATTTGGTTGCCGCGAAAGGTGCCTGTGTGTCCCGCAGGTTGCCATGCGTCAAATTTTTTGTTGACCGCCAAAACCGCAAGCGGCAAACTACCCCCAATGGCTTTACTCATCACCACGATGTCAGGCTCAATCCCCGATTGCTGGAAGGCAAACATATCGCCTGAGCGTCCAATACCTGCTTGCACTTCATCCACAATCAGCACAATATCATGCTTGGCAGTGACTTCACGCACTTTTTGCAGCCACTTGATTGGGGCAGATACCACGCCACCTTCGCCTTGAATCGCCTCTAAGATAACCGCCGCAGGTTTGACCACGCCGCTTTCGACATCTTCAATAAAATTTTCAAAATAGTAGGTGAGCGCGTCAACCCCTGCCTCACCGCCAAGCCCCAAAGGACAGCGATATTCATGCGGATAGGGCATAAACTGCACCCCAGGCATCAAGTTTTGTACCGCAACTTTTGCGCCCAAATTACCCGTCATGGCAAGCGAGCCATGGGTCATGCCATGATAGCCACCTGAGAAGCAAATCACATTGCCACGACCTGTATAGGTCTTTGCAAGTTTAATTGCCGCCTCGGTACCATCTGCTCCCGTGGGGCCACAAAACTGCAGCACATAGCGGTCTTTTGGAAAAAATGATAGCAATTCTTCGGTGAAGGCGTCTTTGAGTGGGGTTGTGATATCCAGGGTATGCAGCGGCAAGCCACTGTTTAATACCGCTTGGATCGCCGCAATCACTTGCGGGTGGTTGTGCCCCAAAGCAAGGGTACCTGCGCCCGCCAAGCAATCAAGGTATTCATTACCTTCAACATCAGTGACAATGCAGCCACTGGCTTTGGCGATGGATAACGGCAGTTTGCGCGGGTAACTACGAACATTAGACTCCATCGTATTTTGACGACTCAAGTAATATTCGTTCGTGGCATTAGAAATTGGCTGAACAGGGGTGGAAATGACAGGGGTTTGAACGCTCATATCGGATTACCATCTCAGATAAGGGTTTAAGAAAATTTGCTTGTGGCTATCTTTCTCGAACAGTGTGAATAAAATATCAGCGGTATTGCTGACACCAAAATAAAAACGTTATACCGCCAAACCCCAAAATGCTGTAAAAAATGCACCCAAGACTCATTGATATAACGCCTTAAAATTATGGGGGGCATCATACCAGTTTTTAAAAAATTTACTACTGATTTTGAGCGGTTTTTGGCAAATATTTTTAGCGATTTACCAAAGTATAGCAAGGCAAAATTTTAGATTAACATATGCCTAGTCCCTCTAGCACACCACCAAAAAAAACCCATTGCATAGGGCGCAATGGGCTGAGGAAAAACAGAAAACCAAGCAAATCACTGATTGAACTCAATAGGACAGACGTGCAGATGATTTTGGGGGTTAGACAATTTTTTAGCCAATCAAAAATTTACATATTTATCATTACATTTGGGCGTGGTTTGGCACACACTATAGCCACGGTAACATAAACCCCATTTTTTTTGACAAACAGGTAAAACTAACTCATTCTTATTGTTATTATTATTTGTGGTCAAGCGCTATCATAGCAATAAAAAAAAGGTACGTTAGCCACACAATTACACCCTGTTACTTTTGAAGTGTTTTTTATACAATGACATATTTGGTAAACAATTTTGTCGATTGATTGCACGGTTGTCTGCCATGGTTTGTCATCATTGTGCCACATGCGGTTACCACATTGGGCAGCCACATGAATTGCACTATGACAGTCACAGCGTACAGGCAGTAAGGGTTTTTTACCTCGGCTGTTTTTTTACGAGGGTTAATGTGACTGTCTTGGTGCCTTGGGCATGCTGCCATCACACCATATCATTTATGCCACTTAATAAAATGTAATACAATTGAAGAGTCCAATGAAAGATCAGCCACCTGCCACCTTGCCGCCAAATCCTGATACCCCTGCCAGCAGTATTTTTAATCTGCCCAATAATTTGACGATTGCGCGTATTGTCATGATTCCGTTATTTGTGGCGATTGCCTATTGGCCCCCTGCCATGGGTATCGGGCAACCTGCTATCAGCGACAATATGATTGCCAATATTGGCATGTACCAATTTAGCGACAGTTTGCTACGGCATTTTTTGTTGACGTTTATTTTTGTGTTGGCAGCGGTGACTGACTGGCTAGATGGCTATTTTGCGCGTAAGCTTAATATGACCTCTGCGTTTGGGCGGTTTTTGGATCCTGTGGCAGACAAGCTGATGGTGGCAGCCGCGCTGATTATTTTGGTACAGTGGCACCCTGATATTATGATGCCAATCTCTGCGATTGTGATTATTTCAAGAGAAATTGCGGTTTCGGCGCTGCGTGAATGGATGGCAGAGCTTGGTAATCGCACCAGTGTGGCGGTGTCATACGTGGGCAAGCTCAAAACCACGTTTCAGATGGTTGCCATTACGGTGCTATTGCTCAATTGGGAGTCACTGGAGACATTGGGCTACGGTTTGATGTTAATTTCGGTAGCACTGACACTGTGGTCAATGATGATTTATCTCAAGGCGGCTTGGCCCTATCTTAAACGACCGTGATAAAGACCGTGGTCGCTATTAGTGGCAATTGGTTGCTGGTTGAATGTGGCAACACAGCAAAAACCCTAGTTTTTTACTAGGGTTTTTTTTGGTCAACTGTAAAAACTCGATTAGTCAATTAGACAGTGGCTGAGCTAAACAGCGACGAAATGAACGAAGTAAATAGGTTGTCGATTAAAAGGTCACGGCATGATTTTCGCCCATATTGTCCGCAGTTTTGCCCTCTTGCATAGCGGCAGACACCAGTTTAAACATATTGACCACGCTGTTACCGCTCAGCCAATATTGAGCGCCGTTACACGTGACACCAATCACCTGCACGTTGGGGTCTTCTTTGCCTTTTTCATAAAAGGCGTTATAAATTGGCGACCATAGTTCGTCGAGTTTGGTTTTGTCGTCTACCAGTTCTGCCACACCATTGATAGAGACAAAGTCTTTTTGATCCGCCGAGGTGTAAGACAAATTCACTTGAGGATTTTTTGCCAAGTCTTGGACGGTTTCAGACTTTTTGTCGCCAATAAACCAAATTTTGCCATTTTCAAGGTCATTTTTATTGGTGGTCATGGGACAGGCATGGAGGTGTTTTTCATCACTGGTGATGGTGGTCATCATTGCATATTTAACTGAATCAATAACTTTATTAATATTTTCAAGGTGTTGTGCTTTGGTAAGGGTTGTCATGTTATGTCCTTTTTTGTTTTTTATGTGATTGTTGGCGTTAACATATGAGCTGCCAAGGGTTTGCTCAGTGGTTTCTACTATAACCGCGAATGCGATGAGAAATGTATAAAGCGCTTAGTAAAGAGGTAAATATGCGTAACTAATAACTAATGTTGGTAACCAAAATTTTTGGTGGCTCGGTTTCGTGGTCGGCTGCCAAATTAGTCATGCCAGCCAAAGGAATAATGGTATAATGAGACAATTTTTTATTCTTGATTGTTTTTCATTTTGCCCTAACCTCGATACTGTGGAACTTTCTATGACTATCATCGCTGGACACCCGTTTTTAACTGATTTTCAAACTGCCAAACTACTAAAAACCCTAAATCAATGCAGTGATTTTCATTTTACAAAGTTGCAAAGTCAGCAAGTGTATGTATTTTCTAAAGACCTTGGTGAGCAGGATTATCAAAAGGCAATCCAGTTACTCAACCATGGTGACCATCTTGAACTTTCCACCGTCAAGGAAGGCGAGCTTCAAGTGGTTGTTAGCCCCCGTTTTGGTACAATTAGCCCTTGGGCAACCAAAGCCACCGATATTTTTAACAACTGTGATGTGGCGATTGAACGGGTGGAGCGCGTGGTGGTATATACCCTAAAAGCCGATGCAGCGCTACCTACCAAGCTGCCGCATGACTTAGAGCTTTCCTTGTATGACCGCATGACCCAAAGCTTGTGCTATGACCTAGCAAAAACCCAGCACCTATTTGATGATCATGAACCTACGCGCCTAAACCATATTGATGTGATAGGACAGGGGCGTAAGGCACTTGAGCAAGCCAACAGCGAATTTGGCTTTGCGTTGTCTGCCCAAGACATGGATTATTTGGTCAATGCCTATGTCAATGAGCTTAAGCGCAATCCCACCGATGTGGAGCTGATGATGTTTGCCCAAGCCAACAGCGAGCATTGCCGCCACAAAATTTTTAATGCCCAATGGACAATTGATGGGGAAGTACAGCCCAAATCATTGTTTGGCATGATTAAAAACACTTTTCAAAAAAACCCCAACGATATTTTATCGGCTTATAAAGACAATGCCGCCGTGGTCAAAGGCTCTGATGGTCAGCGTTTTTATCCGCTGTTGAACCTAGAAAATAATCACCTTGATTATGATTTTCACCCAGAAGCCATTGATATCTTGATGAAAGTGGAAACCCACAACCACCCCACCGCCATTGCCCCGTACTCGGGCGCAGCGACAGGCTCAGGCGGTGAAATCCGTGACGAAGGTGCAACGGGGCGCGGCGGCAAACCCAAAGCAGGCTTGGCAGGGTTTCATGTGTCGCATTTGCATCTACCAGAGATGCCCGAAAAATGGGAACAGTCGGGCAAGGTATCCACCGCGAGCTATGGCAAGCCTGAGCGTATGGCATCTGCCTTGCAAATCATGACCGAAGCGCCACTGGGTTCGGCAGCCTTTAGCAATGAATTTGGTCGCCCCAATTTGGTGGGGTATTTTCGCGCATTTCAGCTAGATACCAGCCCCGAGCAAGACGGTAGCCAAATGCGTGGCTATCATAAGCCCATTATGATTGCAGGCGGTTATGGCAATATCAAACGCAATTTGGTCGAAAAAAATCCGATTCAGCAAGGCGATTTACTCATCGTATTGGGCGGCCCTGCTATGCAAATTGGCTTGGGCGGTGGGGCGGCATCATCGGTAGATAGTGGTGAGCTGGACGCAGGCTTGGACTTTGCCTCGGTGCAGCGCGACAATGCCGAGATGGAGCGCCGCTGCCAAGAAGTGATTGACCGCTGCTGGGCGATGGCAGGAAATTCTGAAGAAGAAGATAACAATCCGATTGTGTCGATTCATGATGTGGGCGCAGGTGGACTATCCAACGCCATGCCTGAGTTGGTCAATGACCACGAGCTAGGCGCTATCCTTAATCTACGCAAAGTGCCATCACTGGAACACGGTATGTCGCCAATGGCGATTTGGTCAAATGAAGCCCAAGAGCGTTATGTCTTGGCGATTCGTCCAGACAGTGCTGACCTGTTTGACAGCATCTGTGAACGTGAACGCTGCCCGTATGCGGTGTTGGGGACTGCCACGGACGTGCGTCAATTGGTGGTCAATGACCCACTTCTCAACCGTGATGGCAGTCAGCAGCCTGTCGATATGCCGCTACAAGTGCTACTGGGTGGTACACCCAAAATGCAGCGTAGTTTTAACCGCTCAGTGCCTAAGTTATTACCGCTTAATCTTGCTAGCGTCAATCTTACCGAAGCGGTCAAAGATGTGCTACGCCACCCAACCGTTGCCAGCAAGTCGTTTTTGATTAGCATTGGCGACCGCTCTATCACGGGTATGATTGTGCGTGACCAATATGTCGGGCGTTACCAAGTGCCTGTGGCGGATTGTGCGGTTACAGCGTCTGCGTTATTGGCACTGGATGGCAAACCAATGACGGGTGAAGCCATGAGTATGGGCGAGCGTACCCCTGTTGCCTTGATTAGCCCTGCGGCATCGGCACGCCTTGCAGTGGGTGAAGCGATTACCAACATTGCAGGCGCAGCGATTGCCAAACTATCAGACATTACCTTGTCTGCCAACTGGATGGCAGCTTGCGGCGAGGATAAAGAAGACCAAGCATTATTTGAAGGTGTCAAAGCGGTGGGCGAAGCGCTTTGCCCTGCATTGGGTATCGCCATTCCTGTGGGTAAAGATAGCCTATCTATGCGTGCCAACTGGCAAGACAAGGGCGGTGACAATGGCTCAGATGAGCAAGGCAATAAATCAGTGGTATCACCGATGTCACTGATTATCACCGCCTTTGCCCCTGTGACAGACGTCACCCAAACCTTAACCCCTGAGCTAAAAGGGGGCGAAACCGCTTTTTATCGCCTTGATTTGTCAAAAGGGCAATTCCGTTTGGGCGGTTCAATCCTTGCCCAAACCATGAGTCAGCTTGGCGATACGTGTCCAGACTTGGATAACCCCCAAGATTTAATCAACTTCTTTAACTTTATCCAAACCGCTAACGCTCAAGGCTTAATCACAGCTTATCACGATATTGGGGATGGTGGTCTGCTTGCCACTGTTGCCGAAATGCAATTCACCAGTCGCCAAGGCGTGAAGTTGGTGCTCAGTGATGATAACCTAGTGGGGCAATTGTTTGCCGAAGAATTGGGCGCGGTGATTCAAGTCAAACCCGAGAACGTCACAGCACTATTAGCCATCGCTGAACAAACAGGCGTCAGCGAGTTATTAAGCCTAATTGGACAAAGCACCGATGAAGATACTTTACTGATTCAAACGCCATCACAGACCTTGCGTTTTGCCCGTGCTGAGCTTGAGCAAGAATGGAGTAAGGTTGGCTACCATATCGCCAAAAACCGTGATAACCCAGCGTGTGTTGAGCAAGCCTTTGACTTGATTTCCGATACTTGTTTCAATGGCAAAGGGCATCAAGGCTTAATCGCCCATGCCAACTATGACCTCAATCAAGCCATTGAAGCGCCGTATATCAATAGCCGCACCGTCCAGCCCAAAGTGGCGATTTTGCGTGAGCAAGGGGTGAATGGTCAGCTTGAGATGGCGGCAGGCTTTGTGCGCGCAGGCTTTGAAGCGGTGGATGTCCACATGAGTGATTTGCTCAAAGGACGGGTCAACTTGCGAGACTTTGATGGTCTGGTAGCGTGTGGCGGCTTTAGCTACGGTGACGTGTTAGGTGCTGGCGCTGGCTGGGCAAAATCGGTGCTATTTCATGATGAGGTGCGTATGCAGTTTGTGCGCTTCTTTACCCGTCCAGAAACCTTTAGCCTTGGCGTGTGTAACGGCTGTCAGATGATGAGCCAGCTCAAAGACCTAATCCCAGGCGCGGAGAATTTCCCCCGTTTTATCGCCAACCGCTCGGCACGTTTTGAGGCGCGTACGGTCAACGTGAAAGTTGAGCGCACCAAGTCGGTATTACTCAAAGGTATGCAAGACAGTATTCTACCGATTGCGGTGGCACATGGCGAGGGTTTTGCCACCTTGTCGGATACGGACATTGCAGGCATGACGGCGCATGGGCAAGTGGCACTGCGGTATGTGGACAGCCACGGCAACCCAACCGAGCATTATCCGCTCAATCCAAACGGCTCACCACAAGGGGTGACGGGGATTTGTAGCACTGATGGGCGCGTGACCTTGATGATGCCACACCCTGAGCGCAATTTGATGGCGTACAACCATAGCTGGAAGCCTGAAAGTTGGGATAATGATGGCGCGTGGATGCGGATGTTTAGAAACGCACGGGCATTTTTGAGGTAACAGTTGAGATAATCAATTAAAAAAAGGATAGCGAAAGCTGTCCTTTTTAATACTAAAATTCAAATTTATTTAACCGTCTGTAGAATTATCATGTCAAAAATTTTATCACTAATTGGTACAATGTTCTCTAGCACGCCAAATTCCAAAGGCAAACGTGGCGAACTTAAAACCAGTCTTATTCTATCAATGGCAACCAATAGCGAAGACTATATTGTAATTGATGATGTAACTCTTCATACGCCTGACAATGCTACAACCCAAATTGACCATATTGTTATTTGCCAAAAAGGGATTTTTGTCCTAGAAGTTAAAAATTATGACGGTTTTATTTATGGTAGT
>OERH01000096.1_pt1 | contig 15238 bp, 21 predicted proteins | sample 1539931 | NCBI WGS metagenome assembly OERH01 (sample SAMEA3891233, study PRJEB23780) | metagenome | biome: terrestrial biome; feature: animal house; material: water of meat washing | place: Italy | collected 2015-05-12
AAGCACCTATTGCTGGTAAAGAAGCACCTATTGCTGGTAAAGAAGCACCTATTGCTGGTAAAGAAGCACCTATTGCGGTCATCACACGTGAAGATAAGTTTTACAATGTTTCATTAAACGGTGTTCGACTAAATCCAGAACCGTTTAAAACTAAGAAAGCGGTTGAACAATTTTGTAAAGACAATTCATTAAATTACGAGTATACTTTGTAATTGCTCACCTCTCCTGTTTCCTCATTCGTTTTTTATGTGTTAAAATCTTAGAAAACGTTTGAGGATTTTTTATGCCTAGTTTACAAGGTGTCAAATATTTAATTCATGCTCCAGATATCCCTGATGAACAAATCCAGTGGTATATAGATAATGGTTATGAAACTGATATAGATATTGCGATTGCTATCTGTGATTTCATGCTGTCTAAATCTAACGTATCTGGAAACACTGAACGAATTACAGTAGGTCCTATTACATTACAGTCAAGTAATTCGTCATCTGATTGGGACCGATTGAAACGAGATTTAATACTGCGTAAAAACACTGGTGCTGGTTTACCTGGTGGATCATTACTTAATAGTGATTTAGGTGTAGGTAGTACAGTGTTAACGGGTGGGGGAATGCAACCGGCTATTCAACGAGGTCAGTTTAATAATCCTCCTAATACTTTAGAAACTGAAAAGGGGTTAAGACTATATGAGTCGGAAGCCGTCCGTTCTAAACGGGGTAACTAAAGCTATTGCGGAAACTGGAGAGTTATTAACTATTACTCGTACAACTACTATTTCCGATCCCGATAAACCCACATTACCAGGTCAGACAGTAGTTAAGAGTTTTGATGCAATGGGTTATATTTACCCTAAAACATTTTGGGATGCTGGTAATAGTCAAGTAGTTAGTATTACTATGGTGATTATCGATAGCACTCAGTGTGAATTCGCAACACAACCTGGTGATGTTATCACTGACGGACGAGGACAAAGTTTCAAACTCTTAGAAGCACAACATCCAAGGTTAGAAGGTGATGATATGGCTTACATTCATCAAGTGGCTAGTGTATGAGTCGATTAAATGATATCAATGCTATTACAGGTGTTTTCAAACGTATCAAAGCTGATGTATCTGATTTTTCAGAACGAGAATTAGTGAGATATGTTTTAACACTGCGTAATCAGCTAATCGATGATCCTCCAACTGGAACACCTATTGATACAGGATGGGCTAGTAATAACTGGTGGTTCTCTGAAGGTGGTCCTGCTAATAGTAGCGATCAACCATCTGGTAATATTGAAACAGCTATGCAAAGGATTGATCAAGATACTATCACTATTAGTGGTATTAAAATTCGAGGTCAAACTTTACACATCACCAATAATGTTCCTTATATCGCTAGATTAAATAATGGTTGGTCACAACAAACACCAGCGGGATTTGTGGATAGAGCAATATTAACTGCTGGTATTAAAGTGAGGTTTAATAGCTGATGGATCTATACACTGTGGGAGATGAGACATTTAAACGTCTTAGAGATAATTTACCTGTTGGGATAAATTTAACTATTGCTTCAGGAACGATTCCAAATATGAGTACAACAGAACCATCAATTGTAATGACTCATAACCCTGGTCCTCGATACCCTACAACTATTGGTGACTGTAAAAGACGCACCAGAGAGGGAATTATTTATTTCCAAGTTCGTTACCCTGCTATTAATGGCGGTGATACTCAGTGTATGATACTTAGTGAGAAAATCGCTAAGTTATTTGAACATGTGTATAATGGTAACTGGTTGCGATACGGTGATACAGAATGTCGTAATCTAGGGCGCGACGGCGCATGGTATATGTACAACGTTGTGATTAATTACTCATTTGAGGAAGTATACTAATGGCTAAAATTTTTGATTGTAATCAGGTTCCAGCTGCTGATGTGAATGCCACACAGCTATCAACAGTGAAAGAATGTGAACCTACAAGTAAATCAGTATGGCAGAAAGAACAACCAAACGAAATCAGTGCATTTAATGCTGATTACACACCGGTTTCACGTAACCCTATTAGTACAAATAGAGCGGCTCGAAAAGGTACTATTAGTGATGTTGAGGTTGCACCAGCATTTCAGACAGATGTTACCATCGGAACTGCTGAATACTGGATCCCTCCTTTCTTATATTCTGATTGGAACGGTATTCAGTCTGTAACTGGTAAAATTACAGAAGTTGGTAAAATCACTCTCGATTCCCCTCTTACACTACCTTTTGATACTGTAATTGAAGTTTCAGGATCGAAAGTAATTAAAAACAACGCTGTTTATACAGTGACTAAAGTTGGTAATGATGATCCAAATACTTTAAATGTAGATGGATTAGAATTAGATGCTGATAATCCTGTGACAGTTTCAGTTGTTGGTGCTAAAACTAACGTTTCACTGGATAAGGGAAAATTAACCATCCCTGATAACACTTATGAATTACCGGTTGGTAGTCAACTATTTATTAAAGATAAAGGATTTATCCGTGTTCGTGAAGTTTTAAGTGAAACTGAATATTTAGTGGACAATCACGATATTGAAGAACCAATGACATCAACACTGGTTGAAATTTATTTTTCTTCATTTGTGAGCAATGTTGCACAAGATTCACCGTTGTATAAAAAAACTCAGTTAACAATGGAAGCCAAGTTCAATACTACTCCGGTCACTTATCGCTATGCTCGTGCAGTAGAACCCAACCAGTTAACAATTAATGCACCTCTTACTGATAAAATGAATATGGACATGACATTTATCGCTCAAGAGATGCAGACAGTTTCAGATCCATTACCTGAAGCGTCACACGTTGATTATAAATCTGATGAAGCATTGAACACTGTAACTAATATTTCCCGTGTTCGCATTGCTGACTTAGATGAAAAAGGTTTATCAACCTATATGAAAGACGTTACTCTGACTATCAATAACAATGCTCAGGGTGAAAAAGTTTTAGGTAAAATGGGAAGTGCTTTTACATCACTAGGTGATTTAGAAGTCACTATGAATACAGAAACAGTTATGACGGACGCTAACGTTTTAAAAGCTATTGAAAATAATACTTCAGTAGACTTTACGTTAGCATGTAAAAATGGTGACGGTGCTTTGATTTTCAACATCCCTACTGCAACTATTTCAAACGGTGCTTTAAGCATGTCACGCGGTGAGAAAGTGAAAGTGGGAACAGACTTGACAGGTTATTTAGATGATCATTACGGTTTTGTAATCGGTGTGAGTCTATTTAAATATTTACCTTAACAGTTTAAAGCCCCTTTAAAGGGGCTTTTTTATTAAATACGTACCGGCATTAATACTATATCAGCAACACCGATTTTAACTTTCACACCGTCGATAGCGTTTTTAAAAGTGAATTTACAACATTGATAATCGCATAAAAGTTTTGCAGTCTTACCTAGTATTTGTAAATAATCACCTCTGAAACCTATTTGACTAACTTCACCAACTCCATCATTGTATAAACGATTATAATCAGGATAATGAGCATCAACTGTTTCAACACCTAATTTGGCAACCACGTTTAAATTATCATCAGTAAATTCAGCGATGTCACCAGTTATCACACACTCTTTAAATTTCGTTGGTAATTTACCTTGAAATTTAATAATACGTTGCTCATCACTTTCAATTGGCGCTCTAAAACATATATGACCGTTTGTAGCTACGATAGTATTATAATCGATGTACAAACGGTCAAGATAGTAACGAACATCATTCTTAGCTTTATAAAGCATTGCTGATTTTAAAACTTCCGCGCTAATTTTAATCATAATTTAACTCACCTTATTTGCTGAAAATACTGGCTCAAATTCACGCTCAACCTCAAATATTCCTAGGTATTCATCGTCAATCCAGAGCATAAATAAGCATGGAAATCTGCTCTCCCACCCATCACAGTCATGGTGATAATATCCAGCGCATTCTTCAATGCATGAATCTAGGTCGTCATCAGCACTGAAGTTATGGTCATCTGGTAATTCATAACGGAGGTTATTAGTAATTTTTGATGGGTTTTCGTCTTTTCTTCTTGTTGTATAAAATTGAACTATTGCCATTATTCATTCCTCTTCATTGTATCCCTGAGAGTTAAATTATTCCGTTGGGTCTACTAGTTCATACGCATCATTGACGTGGTCTTGCTCTACTGCATAATAATTACCGCTTCCGTCAAATTCACATTCTTCACAGTTACGGTATATATCAGTAATGGCTTGTTTCAACTTCTTATTTTCTTCTTGTAACTGTTCAATAGTCATATCTATCTCCTGTTATGGTTACCCAGCAGTTGACTCAACTGGCGCGGGAAAAGTTAAATGGCAGTGAAAATTAGCATCAAGCTTTTCCGCTGCCTGACAGAAATCATCGTTATTACAACCTTCATTCATTAAATCAGTAATTGCTGGCTCTTTTCTTCTGTCATAAAGTTGCACATCATTATCGCCGATTGTATAAAACCCAAGACGTTCTGACGGGCATTCATCCAATACCTTTTGAACTTTTTCAATCCATGCCAATTCTTTTTTGGTTAGTTTTTCCATATATATCTATCTCCTGTTTAAATTTACTACACGACTTTAATTCACTTCCCGTAATCTGTCAAGCCATATTTTAAACTATTTATTAATTGAATCTATCAAGCTATAATGTAATGACAATAATCATGAGGGGTAGTAATGAACATTTCAAAATTATCAAACGCGCTTGGTGCGCTAGTTAAAGATGACACTAAATGGTTGACCATTAGTGACAGTTTTAAACTTTGTGTTGGGCGATTGAGTGTCGAGAGTCAAGTTTATAACTCTCGTATGTCTGATTGGGTCAGTAAAAATAAACAAGTCGATCAAGAGTTTTTCAATAATATTTACGCATATGTGATCAATGAAGATACTATTTCTTTCATTAGTGAAGTATTGATTATTGATTGGGATCTGACTGATGATGATGGGAAGAAAGTAAAATTCACTAGTAAAGGAGTTAAAGAAATTTTAGAACATCCATCATTAGGTGTTCCTATCTGCACCCGTGTGTTACAGTTCGCAATGTTAGGTGAAAACTTTAACGCTAAATGGGAAGATAAGATCGTAAAAAACTCGTAGCCGTCCTGCATTGGTATAAAACAACGGATCAAGATAATCTTGAATGGTTAGCTAAAGCAGCGACGGAACGAGGTCAACCTTTACCAGATGTGATAAAGAATAGACCTGAATTATTAAAGGAGTCTATATTCTATTACAGAGCATATGATGATTTGTTTGAATGTGGATGGTCAGACTGTAAACAATATGCGGAATATTACGGAAAAGACGTTGAACAGCTTTGGAGAATTATAAATAGAGTTAAGCGCGGTTAATCCGCGCTTTTTAATAGTTCAAATATAGCTTTTGATTGTTCTGTTTCAAATAACATACAAGCGTCGAATTGTAAAACCTTTTCTTTAGTAATTCTGAATTTACCTAATGATTCTATTTCAATGTCTAAACCTCCCCAAGGATATTCTGTTACAATAGTCAATTTAGGGAATAACTTTTCTAATGTTGAAATGTTCATTAGTTCCTTGACCACTCAGTCATTTAAATCTCTCTCCTTCAATAGCATCAATATAAATGGAAACTTGTTTAGTGAATTCGATAGGAGATAATCCCGTGTTCAAATCTCTTAAGTATTCAATATTTTTATCCTGTGATAAAGCATGTTCTAAACTTCTCAATGATTGGATTAGTTGCAACTTATAAGGATATTTATAAGTTTTCATCTCTATCATAATTTAATAAACTCCTTAATCTTTTTACACTGTTCTTCAGATAATGATATAAATCGCAATTCTGCTAATAATTCGCGCTGGTAATCTGGTAAATTAACTAAATCCATTTCTTGATTGTGAACAATAGCAACAACCCGTAAGTCCACATCAATGTATTTCTCATAACAGTTATAAATTTTATCAATGAGAGGATCTGTTAAGTCTCGCTCACCTCTTTCAACAGATGATAAATACGCGTGTGAAATGTTTAAATCACTTGCCATTTGTGCTTGAGTGATATCTAAACCAACTCTTATCATACGTAACATCTTTTTAAGGTTCATAATCACCATCCAACATACATAATAAAATAATCATAGATGCTCTTAACGGGTTATTATCGCAACACTCTATGTTTCCATCATGTGTTGCAAATTGAAACTTCCCATCTTGATATACGAGACTTATACCATATTTGTTAATAATAGGCATTGCGTCAGATGGATTATTACAAGGGTTGAAGTGGCTAGGTGATGAATGTTTATAAATGATTAAATTCCCTATGCTGTCAGTTGTGTAATCAATACCTAGTTTATCAGCAACCTTTAAGTTAATCTCGAAATCTGACATCTCATTATACTTATTCATAATTAACTCCTTGAGGTGGAAAGTATACCTGCAACAAGAGTAACTAATATTCCACAAAAAACTCCGCCTACAAACCCAAAAATAAAACCATCGCAATTCAAAATTTCCATCTCTTATCTCCTCATTTGTCGTGTGGTATCACACTACTCATAATGTAATTTGTATAGCAATACTTTAAAACATTTATAAACTTGTTGTCAACCATTATAATGTAATAAACGCGCGTTTAGAGGGTATACCAGAAATGGCTAATCATAATATTGATATCATTATCAGTACGGAAAGGACAATTCAGAATTTAAACAATCTGAATAACTCCTTAACACAGGCACAAAGAGACACTATCGCAGCTGCTAAGGCTGCTAATACTCTTACAGTAAGTAATGAAGCTGTTGCCCGTGCTAATCTCATCATGGCTAAATCACAGCTTAAAATCATTGCTAATGATGTGGCAATGTTAGAATCACGTCGTAAATTGTTTGCTGACCAAGTTATACAAAATAAAGCGTTACTAGATAATGCTAAAAATACTGCTGAATCAGAGAGTGCTCAAAAAAGACTTACATCTTCAATCAATTCGTTAAATAGAGTTACTGATGAATATAATAAAGCAATTAAAGATTTAGATGTTAGTCAAAAAAAATATAATAATGCTAATCAACCTTTCATTGATGCCGAAAAGCGAAAGGCTGAAGCTATACGTCGTGCTACTGATGATGCTCGTCGATATGCTGAAACATTGCGTCAAGGTAGTGCTGAAAATAAACGTAACGAGCAACAAGCAAGACAGCAACAGCAAGCCATTGCTAAAGCTAAACAATCCAATGATCAGTATATTCAATCATTACGTAATCAATTAGAAGTTTCAAAGCGTGGTGGAGTTGAAGGACGAGTTTATCAAAATCAATTAAATTTAAATACTCGCGCAACTCGCGCTCAACGTGATGAGGTTGAAAAATTAACCCGTGAACTGGATAAATTAAATAATAAGCAAAAACAAGCACCCTCTACCGGTGGTGGAATATCACTTGGTGGATTAGCTGCTGGAGCGGGTATTGCATTTGGTGCATCTCAAATATTACAGTGGGGCAAAGATGCTTTAACTACTGCTGACGCTATGGCTGCGTTACAGGTTCGTATTAGAGCAACCACAAAGACACAGGAAGAAGCTAACGCAGTATTCGGACAGTTGACAGGTGTCGCTAACACTATGGGTGTTTCATTAGAGAACACTATTAGCACATATGCTCGTTTCGCACCATATGCTGCTAAGTTAGGAGCTAACCAACAAGATGTTGTCCAATTTATTGAGACGTTAAACAAACTTGGTCAAGTCGGTGGCACGAGCGCACAAGAAGTGGAATCAGCACTTTATCAATTATCACAGTCGTTTGCTGCTAACAAGTTTCAGGGACAGGAATTCATGGTTGTTTCTAAAGCCATGCCCCGTGTACTTGATGAATTAGCTGATAGAATGGGTGTAACCCGTGGAGAACTTTCTAGACTTGCGTCAGAGGGTCAGATCGGCGCTAAAGAATTATTATTACTAAAAGATAGTAGCGAAGAACTTGAAACAGCGTTTAAGAATTTACCTAGGTCTATCGAACAAGCATCGCAAGGGTTGACTAACCAGTTAGCAGTAGCCATTGACCTAATCAACCAGAAATTCGGTATAACTGCATCTATCGCTGCTCAAATGGACGGGTGGGCTAACACTGTCGGCAGATTTAACCAACATTTAAGCGGATCGTGGTCAGAAGTAGATGAGTTAAATAAGCAGTTAGGTATTTTAAACAATCAGCGTGAAAAAGATTTAGATTATTTAAAGAATGCTGGAACCAATACTTTTAAATTAAATTCTGCTAATAAAGCATTGTTAAATACTGATCAGCAAATATTAGAAATTAAACAAAAGATTGCTGAAGCTGAAAAGAAAGCATCAACAACAGAAGCAGAAAGACCACAAGCAATTATTGAACGTGATCCACAGGCTGATATTCAGATTGCCAAAATGAAAGAACGTATTGAACTTGAAAAACTTTCAGGTGAAGCACGTGCAAAACTTTCAGCGATTCAAAAGCTAGGTGCTAACGCAACTAAAGAGCAGGTTGAAGAAGCTGAAAAATTAGCTAAGACACTATATGAACTTGAACAACAAACTAAGAGCAATAATGAATCAACTAAACAATCTGCTAACGAACAGAAAAGATTAGCTAAAGAATTAGAACGCAACCAAAAAGCTAATGAGAAATATATTACAGAGTTAAAGGCTAAGGCAGAATCTGATAAATTAGAAGTCGATACTGCAAGATCTGTATTACAATACCGTTCAAAACTAGGTGACAGTGTTGAAGATATGACATTTAAATATCGTCACTTGGCTAATATCAGAGCGATGGATGAAATCGCTGCTAAACAGTTGGAAGCGCAATCTAAACTGAATAAAGATGCTACCGATGCGGAAAGACAGAAAGTCGATGAATTAACAGAATCACTAGTTCGTCAACAAATGACTAAACAAGTAATGTCAGATGTTGGTCAAATGCAAGGACAATTAGAAACAGAATTAGGAGATCCGTTTGAAGTTGAATTGCAGAAAATTAACGATCAAGAAGCGGAGCGTTTAGCAGTTATAGAACAGTACCGACAACTTGATAAAGAATATGAATTACAGTATCAACAAGATAAGAGTGATATTGTTGCTAGTGCTGCGAAACAACGTGAACAATTAACTTTCAACGAAACCAAATCGACTTTAAGCGCCAGTGCTAACATGTTAGGTGGTTTCAGTCAGTTAGTAGCACAGTTTCAAAATGAGTCAGGAGAGAAAAATAAAGCCGTATTTGCGGTAGCTAAAGCATTTGCAATAGCATCAGCCGGTTTGAATTTCTCAAGCGCTTTAATGCAAGCTATGGCAGATCCTAGCGCAATTACATTACCACAGAAATTAGCTAACTACGGGATGGTTGCGTCCACTGGTGCCGGTTTAATAGCATCGATTAAATCACAAAACTTTGCTAATGGTGGTTTTGTATCTGGTGCTGGAACAGGTAGAAGTGATGAAATACCCGCACTGCTATCAAACGGTGAATATGTGGCTACTAGCAAAGCGACACAACGTTACAGACCGCAATTAGAAGCTATGAACCGTGGCACATATTCTGAAGACGGTGGTTCAAGATCCGTGAATATTGAAATTATTAACACAACAGGTGCTAGAGTTACTACACAACAATTAACGGAAGATGATGTACGTGTTATAATCGGTGAAGAAGTTCCTAATCTAATTGGTAATGAGTTACAAGATCCTTATTCACCGGCATTTAAATCAATGCAAAGTTCATTTGAGGTAAGTAGAAATGTATGATGATTTACCTAGCTTAATGTATGAGGGTAAGATGATATTACCGGTTAGAGACTCATACAGCATTAGACAACCTTACGGGGTTGTCTCTACTAAACAACAAGGAACGTTAAATAGGATGAATAGATCCTCCTATAACGGACCATCAGAGATATCGTGCTCAATACATCTCAAAGACTATATCATGATGCAGTGGTGGGATAGTTTTTATAGATACACTATTGGAGAGGGAAGTAAAAGATTTATTTGTGAATTACTTGTTAATGGAGTGATTAAGAAACACGTTGCGCAAATCATTTCCGATCCTAGAATATCATCACCTGGTTGGAAAGCAGAAGTAAGTTTGAATTTACAAGTAGTTCCTGTCATTAATCGGTGCTACGATCAGTCTATGGCATTTTTACTAACGTGCTACGGTTCTAAGACACCTTGTTTCATTAGAGATGTTGAGGAAGTATCTAAATATTTAAACGGTATATGGGAGAGAGATTAATGCACAAGTTTACACTTATTGATATTTTAAACCCTACACGATTAAGAGATTTATTAAACAACTTATTCAGTGAAAAACCATCTAGCGGAGATGTAAAAGTAGGTTTCGGTCTATCTAAAACAGGTGATGAAATATCATTAGGGGAATATGATAATGATATGAAAACACATGTTATTCGTACACCTGTAAATGATAATGAATCTTTTTTAATTGGTAGATATTTAGAACCATATGGAATGAGAGGGTTCTTTAAAACTAAAGGTTTTATTCATATGTCAGAAGGTGATGCCATGATCTCTATTCAAGACGATAGAGACGCTACACCAATTAGTGGTATATCTCCAGCTATGGACGGTAAGAATAGAGCATCGTTAGTAGCATATAGAATTACTTTACTTGGTCAAGAAACGATTACACTGTGTTGCTCAACTACTGGAATTTATACACCGGCACTAAAGGTTAACACTGATAATAATGTTGAAATATTTAATAACGATTATAATTATAGTGATAATGTTGCTGTGAATAAAAAAATGTTAGAAGCACGTTTGAAAACTCTTGAAGATCGTATTGAAGCACTGGAGGCTAAATGACACCAGAATTTAGAGAGTTTTTAACTCAATCTATAACTGGTGTCGGCATGGTTGATGGCGTAGAAATACGTCATCCATCTTTACAAACATCAGTGTTCATGACTCCTGTTTACCCTGGTTTTACTGATAGCGAAGGAAATTTTTATGAATACGTTCCTTTTGCCGTAAATAGATCTTCAAAGCAGGGAGATCTGAAACAAGAGTTTAAATTTACGATTCAAGATATTAATGAGATAGTAGCAGTTTATGTTGATCAAATACCTATTGATACAGAATTAAGACCTAATGTGATACTTAGAACATTCTTATATCGAGACGGAGGAGTGATTGCAGATATCGCTGATGGTCCTTATGTTTTAGAAGCTGAAAACATTACTTTCACCAGTCAAGGATGTACATTTACAGCAACAGCACAACAGACAAACTATTCAGGAACAGGTTTAATTTATACAGGTTCGAGATTTCCAACTTTGAAAGCGTATATGCAATGATTGGTAAACGTTACGATATTGACCACTGGAACTGCACACATGAGGTTGCCGAGTGGTACGAGTTAAACGGATTTGGAAATATTTTAAGGTCAGTAGATCGTAATAAATGGGATATTCATTTTGTCAGATGGATGAGAAAACGATTTATTGAAATTGATAAACCAGAGCAATCATGTCTTATCACCATGAAGCATCGTGTTGGAGGGTTACATGTGGGTGTGTGGGATTGTGGAATGATACATCACTGTTACGAACCAAACGATAAGACAATTGGTCAAACTATCAGAAGCCCACTTAGTCATGTTAAGATAGAATATAAAGAAATTCGATACTGGAGATACACCGGTGAAAAAAATAATTTACTTTGAAACACCTAGTCACGAACCAGAAATATACAATGTTGAATCTGTTGAGAAATGGGCTTTAGAAAAGTTTTCAAACCCAGTGCAAGGGTTAAGAATATTCTTAAATGAAATCTCAAATGAGAATGATATTAGTTTGAGAATATTCGGAGAACCTGATTTATTAGAAAAAGATGATAATACCTATATATTTACTGTCACTCCTACGGGTGGTGTATTGGATGCCGTTGGTAAAGTAATTACAACAGTGCTCAATCCTATTTTAAAAATATTAATGCCTAAGCAGAGTACACCAACGTCAGCAATCGCCAATAACCGTGTTAATTCATCCAATAACTCAATGGTTAACCGTACTAATGAACCAAGACCAGGTGAAAGAATTCCCGATATCGTAGGTTATGTACGTGCTTATCCTGATTTATTAATGGATTATAAGATATTTTATGATAGTCAAGAATATGAAACACAGTTCCTTTGTTTAGGGCGTGGTGAGTACCAGTGTGAAGATATCAGAGACGGTATTACACCATTGAAAAATATTGCTGGATCTAGTTTAGCTTCTTATTCAAAAGGTAATTCACCTGGAAATGGTCAACCTGATTTCATAATTGGTCAGCAAATAGATATTGAAAAATTCCCGATCATGATAGTGAAATCAAGTAACGAAGCTGATGGTTCAGAACTGCGCCCACCTAACTATAATGAATTAAAACATTTTACACTTAAGGTTTCAAAATCCGGTGATGTGTTCACAAAGGCAGAAGATCCTATTAAGTGGGATGAGCGATTAAATGTTGGAGCCGTAATAAAGCTATCAGGTGTCAACTCATGGGAAAAGCACATTATTGTAGATGAAACAACAGGTACTGAAACCGTTGATTACATTCGTCATGATTTGTCAGGAGATTATGAAGTATTAATCATCGGTGACGATTACTTGAAATTAAATGTTGAGGGTGTAACTGGTTGGGAATTTTTATCTGATGAGGGTGAAGAACCTAAAAAAGAAGCATGGAAGGATCCTAGCACTGGTAGATATCTATTTTCAGAACAAAATGGATGGGTTAAAGAAACATATGAAATAGGTTTGAAACCTATTGAGGAGTTTGTGATAGGTCCTTATCTTATGGAAGATTCACCAGAAATAATGATAAACCTATATTGTCAAAACGGTTTGTATAAAACTGACGGTACTGTATACCCTACTGAAGTTACCTGTGAATTAATATTAAGTCATCCTGAAAATAAAGACAATACTGTTTTCAGATACCCTGTTACAGTTAAAGGAATGATGACTGACGCAGTCGGGGCAACACTTAGAGTTAAGAATCCTTATCCAGATGCCGTAAACGTAAGCATGAAACGAATTGATAATACAGACAAAGGGTTTAACGGATCAGTAATTGATGCTGTCAAATGGCGAGATTTATATGCCGTAACACCACTTGAACCACAAGATTACGGTGATGTTACACTATTTCAAACTGTGACTAAAGCAACTGTTGCCGCTTTAAAACTTAAAGAAAGAAAGTTAAATTTGAGAGCTACAAGAATATACAACGGGGTTGCTAAAAGAAATTTTGCAGATGTTATAATCGGTATGCACACTGATCCAATGATAGGACGTAGACAATTAGATAGTTTAGATGTTGATGAGTTGCGTCGAACAGAGCAACTGTTGCTGGATTATTTTGGTGATAAACGTTCTATTGAATGTGGGTTTACTTTTGATCAGGTGTCATACACTTATGAAGATGGGTTACAAATTATTGGTGATACTGTTAACTGTACACCATATCAGGTTGGGAATATGATTTATTTTTGGGCAGAATTACCTCAAGATAAATCGTCTATGCAGTTCGGACACCCTTTCAAGATACCGAATACAGATAAAAGAACTAGAAATTTCAGCGCGACTAAAGATTACACGGGAGTTCAAGTTAAGTATTTCGATCATGGGTCTAATACTTTCGAATACGTAGAGAAAGGAGAACAGACAAACATGTTAAAGATTGACTTGAAAGGGTGTCAATCTAAATATTTAGCTAATGTAAGAGCTAACCGTGAATATAACAAACTTAAATTGCAACGTGTTACTCATGTGTTTACTGCTAACTCGATAGGTCTACAAGCCAGTGTAGGAATGCGTGTGGATGTTGTAGATAATACTCGAATTAAACAGAATGAAGGTAGAATTGAAAACATTGAAGGAAATATTTTAACTTTATCAGAACCTTTAAATTTAAATCATAATTATTCTTACTGGATTAACATTAACAACCGTTTTGGTAATCTTGAAAATATACGTATTCGAGTTATAGATGAATGGACAGTTGAGATGTTAGATAAACCAGTTAGTGAAATCTACACAGGGTGGGATAAGGATAAAACAAGTTATATAATTCATGCTGATGATAATTTAAGTTCGTTAGCAATGTTAGTTACTAATGTAGAACCGCAAGCGAGAGATAATAACTACTCGGTAAGTATCACGTGTTCTAATTATGACGATAGGTATTATAAGGATGATAAAGGGGCTTGATGCCCCTTTTTTAAATTCTCCCACCCTGCTATACTCTCCAAAAACTAATTGGATCTGTTATGAACCTCACAAACTTAACTCAAGAAGAAAAAGACAAAGTGAATGTCGATTTGGTAGCTTCAGGTGTCGCATATAAAGAACGATTAGCGTTTTATAGTGAGAGAAGTAAAAAGTTATCAGATGCGAATTCTGTGCAGTATTTGAAGAGTGAGTGATTAGCTATCACCCACATTTCATTATTTTTTGATGAATCCTAGCGAGTATATGTATCTGTTGCATTTCTCTATTATGTTTAACGACAAAACAAATGTGACTGCAATAGATAATAATAGAACCAAAATAACAGATGTAACGCTATCATTTAAATGAATAAATTTATTTAAAACAATAACAATGATTCCGTGGGTTAGGTAGATTGATAAACTTCTCTCACCTATATATGACAGAATGTTGCTCTCTTTTATTATTCTGGATAATAAAATAATTATTAGCGCAGAGTATGAGAAAACTAACGATCTTAATAAGACGCCTTCTGCATCTGTATAACCAGCATCATTATAGCTATACAAACCAAAAAGCACCCACTTATCAACATCAAAATAAAGAAAAATAGATGTAAACAAAATGAATATTAAAATTAATGGAATAACCCTTAACCTTGAAACGCTATCAACACCAATATTCCTCTGCTTTAAATATAAACCTATGATAAAAAATGGATAAAAAACAATAGTTCTCATATAGCTTAGTATATGTCCATCTATATGGCACATTGATACCAATAATGAGCATATAATAGAAACTATAATTACTGATAACGTTATGTTTTTTATAAATTTTGTTATACTCATCCAGAACAGCGTGCTCATCAAGAACCACATGATCCAATTAGGTTCATAGAAATATCTGTACGATAGTGTCCCATTGATGATTGCTGGGAGAGTGTATATGGTCTGGTATATTATAT
>OERH01000099.1_pt1 | contig 15048 bp, 16 predicted proteins | sample 1539931 | NCBI WGS metagenome assembly OERH01 (sample SAMEA3891233, study PRJEB23780) | metagenome | biome: terrestrial biome; feature: animal house; material: water of meat washing | place: Italy | collected 2015-05-12
AACCAACGGATGCCAGGATCAAAACCTGGTGCCTTACCAACTTGGCGATACCCCTTTGACGGTGCGAACTATACCGATTTTAGACGATTTTGTCAAACATAAAAATGGCGAAATAGCGATTTTTTAGGACAAAATTTATAGTGCTAATATAAACCCCATAAAAAATGGAATTGGCTACACTAGCAAAAATGGCAGGGGTAGCTGGACTCGAACCAACGGATGCCAGGATCAAAACCTGGTGCCTTACCAACTTGGCGATACCCCTGTATTAGAAGCGATATTTTAACCAAAACCCATAAAATTGCAAGCGGTTTTTGACAAAAAATCATAAATTTCACAAAAAATTAAAAAATTTGGCGATCGGGTGATCCACGAGCCAGAGTTTTTACGATATAGCTAGGGGCGGGTGCTTGATGTTGCCATGTGCTCAGCATGTCGGCAGGAACGTGACGGCTGCCCGTTAGCGGCAACGGTAAGAAAACACAGCTGCCAGAACCCGTCAGTCGTGGCGTGGTACCTGTCAGCGTCGATAAGTTTTTTAGATAAGTTAAAGCTAGTGCTTCTACCACAGGCTCGAACACATTACTAAACGCTGGGGACAAGATGTCACAAAAATCTTGGCGCTGCTGGCTAAGACGGGTGTGGTCAAAGTGAGTGCAGTTGCGTTGTAGGTTGGGGTGCTGAAACAATGCAGCAGTATTGATGTGAGCATCGGGTTTTAGTAATAAAAATTGCTGTGACGGTAAGGTGATGGGTGTCAATATTTCCCCAATGCCTTCAGCGATGGCATCTTGTCCAAAAATAAAAATTGGAACATCCGCGCCCAAGCTGGCGCCAATTTGGCATAATTGTTTCTTATTGAGCCCCAATTGCCAAAGTGTGTTGAGCATCATTAAAGTAGTGGCACCGTTGGATGAACCGCCGCCTAAGCCTGCGCCCATGGGGATTTTTTTGTCGAGGTGTATGTCAATGAGTGGCAACTGCGCAATTTGTGCTTGCGTAAATAATGCGTTATTTTTGGCAAATGCCAGTAGTGCAGTGGCGGCTTTGACAATTAGATTGTCAGTGGGTTGCTCAGTGACGGGGTTGTCACTTACCAACTGGATAGGTAGATGGCTGCCTATCGCCTTATCCGTGACGGTAAAGGTTAGGGTATCGTATAAATCAATCAGCCGAAACACGGTTTGTAGGTTATGATAACCATCGACGCGTTTGCCTGTGATATGCAAAAATAGATTGATTTTGGCAGGAGATTTTTGGGTGATTGCTAACATAGGCGGTGGCATCGGCTTGGAAAAATAATAAATACCCTGAGCGGGTAATTACAGGGTGAAACGTGGCTCAACTACAAGAAACCGCGGCAAGTTAAAGCCGCCCAAAACCAAAAACCCCAGCCACGACTGAGGTTTTAGTTTTCAAATATATTTCATTAAATGAAAAGACTATTTATTTTGAAACCAAGAATCTGCACGGCTGCGAGCAGTGGCAATGTCTTGTGACGACAAGTTTAATGCCAATTGACCGATTTTGCTTTGTGCGCGGGTGCGTACTTGGTCAGATAGCATGCCATCACGCGCTGCTAGGTCATACCATTTATAGGCATCAACCAGTTTACGCTCTTTTTCATCGAGCATGGCAAGCGTGTAACTGGCGCGATTATCGCCCAATTTTGCCGCTTTTTCTAGCCAATAGCGCGCTTGCTGTGCATTTGGTTGCACGCCTTCACCACGGATATACATCATGGCTAAGTTGAGCTGTGCGGGTGCGATGTCTTGTTTGGCAGCGGTGGTATACCACTGAATGGCTTGCTGAAAGTTTTGCTGAAGACCTAGACCTTTGTGGTAGCGTTTGGCTAAAAAGAATTGGGCTTGTTGGTTGCCTGCTTTGGCTTGAGAAAGTAAATCATTGGGGGACATGATGTCAAAACGAGAGGTATCTAGTGGAATATTGGCGACTAAATCGGCACTGGCAACGCCCGAAAATCCCAAAAAAGTTGTCAGTAACGCGGCTTTTAATAGCTTCATAATCCACTCCTATCACAAGTCTTGGTTAACCTAGAAGGCTTGTTGTATTTGTACATGATATTAAGTTTATTTAAACAAAACGAAAACTTGGCAATGGCGCATTATTGCCTAAGATGGGTGATGTTTAAATCAGTTAACATGAAAATTTGATGTTTTTAGGTTAACACTGTTTGGATTAGGTTTCAAATAAATAAGTGTACGTGTTAACACTTGTTACAATATTTTTGTTATGTAACTTGACAGGCGTCCATTAATGTCGTGCTACTAACTGTGCTAGGCTTTAGACGCTGTATCAAGGGATAAAATAGATTAAAAAAACTTATCAAATACTCCCTAATAATTGACTTTGGCAAATATAATTTAGTCCTTGGTGACCCGATAGATTGCCACGTCAGCAAGGAGGTTGGGGTTTTTACGAATAATCTGTGCCAGTGCCCATGGGTAGGGTTTTTCGCTCTCTTGCACGGCAAAGCGATTGAGGATGGTAATGGCATTGTCTTTACACAGTTTTTCAAAATCTTTAAAGGTGCAAAGGTGAATGTTGGGCGTGTTGTACCAAGCATAGGGCAGTGCTTCGCTCATCGGCATTTTACCTTTAATGCCCAAATGAATGCGGTTTTGCCAGTGCGCAAAGTTTGGGAAGGTAACAATCACCTCTTTACCCACACGTAACATATCTAGCAGCAGCTGATCGGGCTCTTTGACGGCTTGAAGGGCACGCGCCATCACTACGGTGTCGAAACTTTGCGTGGCAAAGCGGGCGAGTCCGTCGTTGAGGTCTTGCTCAATGACATTGACGCCTTTGTTGATGCATTCATTAATTTTGTCTTGGTCAATCTCAATGCCATAGCCAAATACGCCCAGCTGGCGTTGCAGGTGGGCAAGTAAATCACCATTGCCACAGCCCAAATCTAAAACTTTGGCGTGGGGGTTGATCCAGCCTTCAGCAAGTTGGTGGTCGATTTTCATCATTTCTCCTGTGGGATGAAAACCCTGCGAATTGAGGGCAGGGCGGGCGTGCCATATGTTATTTAGTGATTGTTTTCTCACATGTTTAATTAATTTTTTACCATTGCACAGTCAAACAATTAGGCAGTCAAAAAGTTAGGCAGTCAAAAAATTAAATACCGCTTGGCGATAGGTGGGAATATCAAATAAAAATGAATCATGACCGTATGGTGCGTCAATATTGATATAACTCACCGCTTTGCCATTGGCGATTAAGGCGTCAACAATTTCTTGGCTACGCTCAGGCGCAAAGCGCCAATCGGTGGTAAATGAAACGACCAAAAACTGACATACCGTGTTTTTGAGTGCCTGTCGAACCGCTTCTGCTTCTGATAATGATTCATCGATGATGGCGCCCTCTTTGTCCAAATTTCTGGCAGGGTCAAAATAGTCGAGTGCTTTGGTCATGAGTAAATACGTATTGGCATCAAAACGCTCACTAAACTGTTCACCTTGATAGCGTAAGTAACTTTCTACTTGAAACTCTACGTCATAATTAAACATCAATTTGCCAGACTTTAGGTCGCGCCCAAATTTGACACGCATGGCTTCATCCGTCAAATAGGTAATATGCCCCACCATACGAGCAAGGATTAAGCCGCGTTTGGGAATTTTACCTTGCTCAAGATAGCGACCTTCACAAAAATCAGGGTCTGATAATATAGACTGGCGCGCTACTTCATTAAAAGCGATATTTTGTGCCGAAAGTTTGGGCGTACTTGCAATAACCACGCAGCGTTTTAGGCGTGTGGGGTAGTCGATTGACCATTGTAAGGCTTGCATACCGCCCATCGAACCGCCGACAATCGCGTGCCATATCTCAATGCCAAGATAATCAGCGAGCATCACTTGGGTTTTGACCCAATCTTTGACCGTGACGAGTGGAAAATCAGGCCCATAGGGTTTGCCTGTTTCTGGGTTGGTGCTGGTAGGACCAGTCGAACCATAACAGCTACCAATGTTGTTGAGACACACCACAAAAAAACGGTTGGTATCAATCGCTTTATTAGGGCCAATAAAATTATCCCACCAGCCAGCTTTTTTGTCGGTGGCGCTATGGTAGCCTGCGGCGTGATGACTGCCTGACAGTGCGTGGCAAATGAGCACCGCGTTGGAATGATCGGCATTTAGGGTACCATACGTTTCAATCATCAAATCAAAAAAAGGTAAAGTACGATGACACTCTAGCGTAAGCGGTGTGGCAAAATGGATTTTTTGCGGCGCCACGATGCCCACCGTGTTTCCTGCTGATTGGACAAAACTTACGGGCGTGTCATCCTCAAAATTTTTGGGTACGCTGATTTCAGCCTCAGGTACTATTTTATTGTGTGGTTTGTGCTGCTGTCTGCTCACCCGTATTCTCACTACTTTTTGATTGGTAAAAGGTTCAACTTCTGGTTATTGTAAGGGTTTATCTCAGTGACTACAACCATCATAAGTTGCTAGTGGTGCTAAGCGCATTAATCCGCAATCACTTAGCTATGCGCTGACAAAATAGAGGCGTCTTAGTACAATATTCATAAAGCCTGACGCTTTCAACAAAAAATATGCTACTCTAATCAAAAAAATCACAGAGGCTATATGAAACCAACTAATCCACCTGAAATTGCCGTGGTGCTGGTCAATTTGGGGACACCAGACGAGCCTACCGTACCCGCCGTGCGCCGTTATCTCAAGCAGTTTTTGTCGGATTCTCGGGTGATTGAAATACCCCCGTTTATTTGGCAAATTATTTTAAATTTATTTATCTTGCCCACTCGCCCAAAACGCGTTGCCCACGCTTACGCCAGTATTTGGGACGGGGATTCACCGCTACGCAAAATTGCCTTGGCACAAACGGCGCTGTTACAGCAGCGTTTTGATGCGCAGGCACTGCCTGTTAAGGTGAGTGTCCATACCGCCATGACTTACGGTAACCCTGCCTTGCCCGCGGTGCTTTCGGCGCTCACTGCCAAAAAAGTTGAGCACGTGGTAATTTTGCCTGCTTATCCACAGTTTTCAGGTTCTACCACAGGCGCGGTGTTTGATGCGGTCGCCAAATGGGGACTTGCAGCGCGTAATTTACCAAGTATCAGTTTTATCAAAGATTATTTTGCCCATCCTTTATATATTCAAGCATTGGCTGACAGCGTAACGCGTTTTCAAGCCGAGCATGGCAAGCCAGAAAAACTGTTATTTAGTTTTCATGGTATCCCCGAGCCATACGAGCAAAAAGGTGATCCTTATGCGCGCCGTTGTCGCTGCACCGCTGCCCATGTGGCGCAAGTGCTTGGGCTAGGTGAGGATGAATGGCTTTGCAGTTTTCAGTCGCGTTTTGGTAAGCAAGAATGGGTCAAACCTTATACGGATGTCACCTTGACTGAATGGGGCAAACAAGGCGTCAAGTCTGTACAGGTACTAAGTCCCGCCTTTTCGGCAGATTGCCTTGAGACCCTTGAAGAGCTGGCAGTCGAAAATAAAGAAACTTTCCAGAGTAATGGCGGCGGCGCTTACCATTATATTCCCGCACTCAATACAGAGGTAGGGCATATAGATTTATTGGAAAGTTTGGCGCTGCCTCACGTGCAAGCGTGGCAGCAAAATCTGCAAGGTTGGTACTAATAATCAAAAATTTGACGTATTAGCGTATGAAAGATGCTGTTAGCAGCAACTTTTGTTTACAGCTTATAACTGTCATTTGCTGCGTCGGGGTCAGCGATATCCAACGTAGTAGGATAATGATCTTCATGGATACCTTCTTCCACCAATAATTCATCAATACGTTGTTCATCAATATTTTGGCGGTGGACGGGGGTAACACCGCTTTCAAGTGCCTCAATATGGCTAGATGATAAGGCGTCATCATCTAGTCGAACATCAAAATATGCGGGGTCGATGTCGGTTAAATGGGCGGTTTTTTGGTGGGTCGTTGTCATAGATTGTCCTTATTATGCTAGCGATAGCCTGCTAGATGATTATTAAATAGATTGGATAAATAGACTGGATAAAAATTGTATCGGGCGCATGACAAACTGCGCCTTTTTTGTCATTATGTGAGCTAGGATAGCGGTTGTGGACTCAGCAAAGAATAATAAAAGCGTAGCAAATCGTTACTTCTCGTAATCCAACGGATTGGCTTGTGGCTTAAGAGCCTGTGAAAATCCACTCAGCAATCACTGAGAGAATAATGAAAAATAACAATGTGACCTATCTAATCCTATCTAATCCAAAATAATGAAAATAACCAAAACACGAGGGGCAAAAATCGCCATCATAGCCATTATTATCCTGCTAATGATGGCGCTAATCCTCATCAACAGGGGGCAGGGTATGTCATTAACCCAATCAATAAATCAGTCAATGAACAAATTGGTAAGCCATTGGCAGGAAGCCAAACTGAGTGCAGCGCGAAGTTTTAGTGGTAGCAATGACTACTTAGCACCACCAGAGATATTAGCGGTTGATAAACACGCCATTAAAAAAATCTATCAAAAAATGGCAGATTTTTATCCTTTGCCGTCCGCGCCCAAAGCCAAGCCCCTGCATGATGCAGCCGCACAGGTGGCTTTGCCAATCACCATGCTAGACACCCGTCAATTAAAAGCTGGGCAAACTGTCAACGTGCAGGGTCATGTCAAACTCATCCCTGAAAATGCCGATTTATGGCAAAAAAATATTCATTTTGTCATCAATCAAAGTGACACCATTTTGGATTGTCAAGGCGCACAGTTAAGCAGTAGCGATGATACGGTGTCGGCGATTGCCATACGTACACCGCCCGACCAAACAGGTATCTTCAATATTCAAGTCAAAAACTGCCTACTCACAGGCTACAATCACGGCGTGGTTATTGAGCAGCAAACCCCTGCCAATCAGCGTTATGAGCAGCTCCAAACAGGGCAGACCTCTATTGCCCAACAGCTTGCACAGTCACCCCACCAGATCTTAATTGACAATGTCACCGTGACTCATAGCCGCAACAGTGGGATTTTTGTCGGTGACCATGTACAGGGTGTGGATTTTAATCGCATCGCGGTGCTCAAGTCTGGGACAGTGGGTCTATATTTTGAGTTTGGTAGTCGTGGCAACGTGGTTAGGCACAGTTTTTTTAGCCAAAACGGCGTGCGGCAAGTGCTGGGCGTGGGCAAACCCAATCGCGAGGCGATTGCCATCGACTCTTCCGCTAACAACCGTATTGAACAATCGCATTTTGACCACAATGGGGCAGGCGGGGTGTTTTTATACCGTAACTGCTTTGAGCATGCCGATGACCCCAGCAAGCCCAACCATTTTTTGCGCACCCAAGGCAGCAACAATAACCTTATCGCCCACAATATCTTTGAGCGCGAGCCTGTCGGTGTGTGGATTGCCTCGCGGCAGTCGCGCAACCTCAAAGGCTTTGCTTGCGGTGCGTACACGATTAGTGAAACACCGTTTGCCAGCTACCATTTAGATGAATCTGAGCATAACCAAATTTGGCAAAATCTATTTTTGGCAAATAAAACAGGGATTATTGTGGAGGATGATAATAACCGTCTACAAGCCAATCAATTTGACCAACAAGTGGTGCAACCGATTGTGATTGGCTCAAAAATTCGGCTACAATCAAATGAAGGTGCGGTCAAAAACAACCAATTGGCAAATAATACCCTGCTAGATAATCAGCGAACAGAGAAAAACTCAAGCCACCGCCGTGATGACATGGTAAAATTTGTGGGCGATAGTGAATGGCACCACGTCATCCAGCCTTAACTACCCTAATTTATCCACCTCGATAAGGATGTCCAAAAATATGTTTAAAAATCTTGCCTCCGATGCGTTAGGACTCAGTGATATTGGCAAAATCATTGCCCCAAGCCAGTTTCACCAAACTGACATTGATGACTATATTTTTCACGAAGACCAAGAGCGTATCTATTTTGTCATCAAGTCAAAAATGGATGAGTATTGTTTTACCAATGTGGCGTTTATCCACCTTGATGGGCAATCAGCAACCAGTAAAAAACGCCTACTCAAACGCTACCCTTATCGCTATTTTCAGCCAGCCAATATCATGATTGAGACGGCAGGCACGATGGATATGGATGCTGAGCTCAAATTTAGCTTGGGCGGTATGGCGTTTTCGATCGATATTGATAAAAACCAAATTGAGCAAATTCGCGATATCTACAAAGCCTTAACCGCGATTAGCGAGCAGTGCAAAATCATCGCGCATGAAGAAAATGTGCTAGAAAAATCGTTTAGTACCGTCACCCAAATGTTTAGTCTGCGCGAGCTGTCCGAAAATGTGGTATTAAACTTACCTGACGTGATTAACCAAACCGTGGCACAGGTAGAAAGCGCGTATGGTGAGCGGCTAAAGACCATTCGCCAGTATGATTTTGGCGCGATTTTTGAGCATTATCTGCGCCAATAGCGGGTATTATTGATGCAATCTATATTACACGCTTATGCAGAGCAAGGTATCAAATTAACCTTAGCAGGTAAACGGGTGAAAAACATCAATTTTCGCCTAAAACCGATGACTGAAGCGCCGTTTACCAGCTTACTTGCCGTATCCTATCCATACCAAATGCCCAAACCCGTGTTGCTACAGTCTTTACAAAACCGCCTACCGTGGGCAATCGACTGCCAAGCCCAACTGCTCAAAAAACGCCAATCATGCAAGCACCCACGCCAACGCCGCTATTTTAATGACATAGCGCAATTACAAGGGTTAACGCTAGATAGCGAGGTATATTTGGCAGGGCAAAAAACCACGGTTCAAGCCTTATTTGAGACGTGTTTTAATGACACGGATTTTGGGGATACAGATATCGCAAGTTCGCTGTTAGGTATTTATCGGTTTTGGTTAACCCATTTTATCAGCAACGAACAATCCTACTGGCAAGACAAAGTTGGTATATCCGCCAGCAAAATCACCGCTTATGCCATGAAGACGCGCTGGGGCAGTTGTAGCACCAACGCGCGCACCATTCGCTTGAGTGTCTGGCTTGCCCAGTTTGCGCCAAGCTGCACCGAGTACGTGCTGGTGCATGAGCTGTGTCACTTGCTAGAGCCCAACCATTCGGCAAGGTTTTGGGGGCACGTTGAACGCGTCATGCCCGATTACCAACAATGGCATGACACCTTACAGTCTGCCAACGCTAGCATTGACCAGTATTGATTAGATGCGCCTAACACAAAGAGAACACCATGACCATTCACTACCAGTTTGACTTTAGCCGTTTTCGTGAGCATCTTGTCGATGTCACACTCACCTTTACCGCCGATAATCAAAACCCCATCGTTTGGCTGCCTGCTTGGATTGCAGGCAGTTATATGGTGCGAGAGTTTAGCAAACATATCACCGCGGTGACCGCAACCATTAATCATAAAACGCAGCGGCTCAAAAAACTTGATAAAAACCACTGGCACATCCATGCCCGCCAAGGCGATAGCGTGAGCGTCAAGTATGAGGTGTATGCCTATGACTTGTCGGTGCGCGGCGCGTATGTGGATGAGACGCGGCTGTATGGGAATTTTACGTCACTGGCATTAGCCGTCCAAGGACAAGAGCATCACCCCATCAAAGCTGAGCTGATTTGTCCGCAAGATTTTTATGACGTCAATGGGGTGGAGGTCAGCCTTGCCACCGCGCTCGCGGACAAAATGCACCAACAGCGCACCCAAACCATCTATCAGTTAACTGCCGATAACTACGAACAACTTACCGACAGCCCGTTTGAGATTGCTGAGCAAGACGAGTTTTGGTTTGAGGTGAATAGCAAGGATAAGGATAAAAACATTCCCCACCGCTTTGTGATTTCGGGGGTGCACCAAAGTGACCTTGAACGCCTTGAGCAAGACGTGACCAAAATCTGCCAAAGTTATGTTGATTGGCTGGGCGATACCCCGTTTGATGACTATGTGTTTATGACCATGGCGACTGCAAGCGACTATGGCGGTCTAGAGCACCTTGCCAGCACCAGTCTGATTACCCCACGTGATGACTTACCCAGCTTTTTTGAAGCCGATGAACCCAGCGACAATTATCAGCGTTTTTTGGGGTTATGTAGCCATGAATATTTTCATGCGTGGTGGGTCAAAACCGTGCGTCCTGAGGTGTTTTTGCAAGCGGATTTGAGCCAAGAAACCTATACCACGTTATTATGGGTGTTTGAAGGCTTTACCAGTTATGTTGATGATTTTATGCTACAAAAAAGCGGCGTGATTAGCCAAGATAGCTACCTAAAATTACTGACCGAGCAAATCAACCGTTACCACCAAACCCACGGACGCCATTTGCAAAGCGTGGCTGAGTCCAGCTTTGATGCGTGGATTAAGCTGTACCGAGCCGATGAAAACACCGCCAACGCAGGCATCAGCTACTACAACAAAGGCGCCTTGGTGGCGTTATGCCTTGACTTGACCCTTGCCAAACATGGCAGCCGTATCTTTGACGTTATCAAAGCCTTTTATGAAAAAGCCAAAGCTAACAGCAACCACCGTTTTGGGATGACGGACGCCAACCTTGATGACATCATGACAGAATTTTTACCAAGTGAAGTTTGGCAAGATTTTAAAGCTAACTACATTGATGGGGTTGCAGCATTACCGCTATTTGAACGCTTAACAGAAAATGGGATTAATATTGAGCAAAAAGCGAATGACAGCGTTTGGGGTATCAACTATATCGCTGAACCCACGGGGCTTAAGGTGCAGCGCGTCACCAGAGGTAGCCAAGCCAGTGCGGCAGGGATTTCTGCCCATGATGTGATTGTGGCGATTGATGGCATCAAAGCCAGCGAAAAATGGCTCAAAGCCACTGCCAAAACCCAAGCGATCAGCGAAGAGCCTGCGGTGTGTCATGTATTTCGCCGTGATGAACTGCTCGTGCTTGAAGTACCACCAATCGATGATAGCCACGTCACACCGCCACAAACATGGCAATTAATGACCCGTGAAGACGCATCTGCTGCCCAATGGCTAAAATGGAAATAACTTGCAAAATAGGTAAAAAACCTTTAGAATTTTGCTTCCAATTTTATTAACCATCCTGTGTTGGCTTTAATCATTTGGGTGTTTGGGTGAATTTTTAGCAACAATAAAGATTTATGCCACGCACACCAACTGCAGACCAAATGGCAGGATAACAACAGAGACCTCTACCATGCGCGCAGATATCCACCCAGATTACCACGAAGTATTGTTCCACGACACCAACGCAGACGTGTACTTCCTAACTCGCTCTACTATTCGCTCAAAAGTTACTCGCGAATATGAAGGCAAAGAATACCCATACGTTGCCCTTGATATCTCAAGTGCCTCACACCCATTTTACACAGGTGAACAACGTAAAACCCAAAACGAAGGCCGCGTGGCAAGCTTCAACAAACGTTTTGGCGCATTTGCAGGTCGCACCAAAAAATAAGTTTAAACACTTATTATCAAAAACCCTTTGCGATTGCGAAGGGTTTTTTTATGCCGATTTGTAGAATTTTTTGGCAATAAAAAACCCACAAAGTGGGTCTTTTATTAGATTAGCTAAGGCGAATAAACCTTCATGGTTTTGGGCAGTAACAACTCTTTTTTGAGGGGTAGCTGCGGTGAGAGCTCAAACAGCGCCCTACGATACACACTACGTTTGAATGCCACCACTTGATTGAGTGGGTACCAGTAGCTCACCCATTCCCAGCGGTCAAACTCAGGTTTTGCCGTATCAAAACGGATATGTTGTACGTTTTTTTCATCTAGCTGAAGCAAAAACCATTTTTGTTTTTGCCCAATACACAAAGGATACTGACCCTGCCGAATAAACCGCTTTGGCAGCCGATAGCGCAGCCAGTTTTGGGTTTGTGACAGCACTTTGACATGCTCAGGATATAGCCCAACTTCTTCCCACAGCTCGCGATACATGGCATCCATGGGTGTTTCACCAAAATCAATGCCACCTTGTGGAAATTGCCAAGCATCGTGGCCAACACGTTTTGCCCACAGTACTTGTCCGTGTGTATTTGCCAAGATGATACCTACATTGGCACGAAAGCCATCTGCATCAATCATGACGATTACCTTTAATTTAATGGTTAAAATCGGCAGGTAATCACATTATCAAGTTTTTTGGGTCGTCAAGCTTTAAGACCTTGCCAGACCATTATTCAAGTTTTGGTGAGTCAAATCATCAACATACAACCATCATCATACCAATGAACGCTTATTTATTATTATTGCTAAAAAACATGGACAATGTCATCACTGCCTTTATTGTCGTCTATTAAACCAGTTTTTATACCAAAAGTGTAATGTTTATTTGCTATAAATTGTTTCATAGACACAAACAGGGCATAATAAGCCTTGATTTAATACAAAATCTTGGCATCAGCCAATAGGGGATTGGGGTAACATGAAAGCAGTGGTGAATTGGTTAAAAAATGACGACATTAATTTTGAAGCCGTGACCGAAAACGGCAATCAAGTGGTGATGGACTCAACCGAAAAACTGGGTGCAAAACCGATGGAAATGATTTTGATGGGGCTTGGCGGCTGCGCTAGCTATGACGTGGTGAGTATTTTGCAAAAGGGACGCCAAGCCATCAGCGATGTGCGCTGTGAGCTCACGGCCACGCGTGCCGATTCCATTCCTGCGGTATTTACCGAGATTCATCTACATTTTGTGGTTACAGGCAGTGATGTCAAAGAAGTCCAAGTCAAAAAAGCCATTGAGTTGTCTGCCGAAAAATACTGCTCAGCAAGCAAAATGCTTAGCGCTGGCGGTGTTACGATTACCCACGATTATGAAATTATTGCCCAATAACCAAGGAAGTGACTGATGTTTGCATGGCTTCCTAATACCAATAGTAGCGTGATTTTGGCAATGGTGGTGGCAAGTTTGTTGCCGATGGTGTTTGCTATGGCGGCAAAAATGTTTGCAGGGTTTAAGGGCAAAGACAATGCCAATCCACGCGAGTTTTTGAGTAAACAAACAGGCGCAGCCGCGCGCGCCAATGCCGCTCAGCAAAATAGCTATGAAAGCTTGCCTGTTTTTTTGGCAGCGGTGATTGTGGCATTGCTGTTTTTTGTGCCATTGTCGGTGGTGACGCAGCTGGCTTGGCTCTATGTGATCTTGCGCGTGATTTATGGCATGGCGTACATTGCCAATTGGGCGACTTTTCGCTCAATCATTTGGGCGCTGAGTATGGCGTGTCCGTTGATGTTATTTTATTTGGCGGTGCGCCTAAGCTAAGTACGCCAGCAATATCGTAATTTCTATGATTTCAACACTTGCCCCAACGGTGTCGCCTGTGATGCCGTTTATTTTTTGGCAAAAAATATAGCGTAGATACGCCAGTGTTATCACAAAAATGCCCAATAGCCGTATAGCCTTTATTGGGCTACTGCCGAGTAGCACCGCAATGCCGCCACCCAATAAGCCCACTATCAGCATTACCCAAGCCCAAACTTTGGGTAAAAAATTTGCCAAACTTGCCCCCAGTCCATGAGCACGTACATACGGCGTGGTCAAAAATAACCCCAAAATCGCCAAGCGCCCAAAAACAGGTACCAGTAGTAATAGCCAAGGCTGCTGCATTGCAAGCAAGGCGTACACGCTGCTCCATTTGAGCATCAAGCAAAGCACAATTGCCATTACCCCCATTGCGCCGCAGTTGGGGTCTTTCATAATGGCAAGAGTGCGCGTTTTATCGCCATGTCCTCCCACAAAACCATCGGCGGTATCTGCCAAGCCATCAAGGTGCAGACCGCCCGTTAGCCATACCCAAGCCAAGACAATGAGCGCAGACAACACCATAATGGGCAAAGTGCTCACACAGGCGATCAGCCATAGCACCCCACCGATAAGTAAGCCCACCCACGGATACCAAAGCAGTGCCAACGCATTTTGGCGCGCGGTGGGTAGGGCGCTTAGGGTGATGGGGATTTTGGTCAAAAACTGTAACGCAATCAACAAGGTGAGCCAAAAATTTTGCATATTAACCAGTCGCTTTTAGTAGCGTGTTATCGATAAGTTCAAAGGTATGTAATGACCCCAACTGTGCAGGCATACTCAAGATATTATCCAAACTTTGTTGCAAGGCTTTGATATAACAATATTTTATGACACCGCCATGCGTGATGATAAGCAAGTTGGCAAAGTGATGTTGCTCAGCAAACTCAGCGATTTGCCTAGTTGCCCTGTCAATACGCTGGGCAAATTGGCTGATGGGTTCGCCATTGGGGGGCGTGTATTGGGTGGGTGTTTGCCAAAATTTGGTGAGCGTATCGGCTTGGGTGTTGAACAATGCTTCACCCGATTTGCCTTCCCAATCACCAAAGTTAAGCTCTCGCAAGTCGTCCAAAATCAGCAAAGGCACATGGTGAGCTTTGGTAATATGCTCGGCAAATTGTTGGCAGCGCTGCAAATTTGATGTGACCACGGCATCAAATTGCACGCCATTTTGGGCGGCTTTATCCAAGCTCGCTTGCATCTGTTGCCAGCCGTTTTGGGTCAAAGGGTCATCCGTCCAGCCGCGAAATAAATGCGATAATTGGCTTTCACCGTGGCGCAAAAAATGAAGCGTGAGCATCTTACGCTTTATCGCTGATATGGGCTTCGCCAAAAGTTGCCATATTGGCATGCACATCACAGGCTAGGCGAATAATGCCATAAGCCGTGGTTGCCCCCGTGCCTTCACCCAAGCGTAGTCCCAAATCTAGCAGTGGCGTGGCGGTTAAGGCAGCCAGTACCGTCCCGTTACCGTATTCGGCTGATTGGTGTGAAAACAGCATATAATCACGGGCGCTTGGGTTGATACGCACGGCACACAGCGCGCAAACCGCGGAGATAAAGCCGCCCACAATCACAGGTAAGCCCAGCTGGGCAGCACGCAGATATGCCCCCACCATGGCTGCCATCTCAAACCCTGCTACCGCGCGCAGCATCTCGCGCGGATTGTGTTGGCAAATGGGTTGGTATTTTGCATAGGCTTCACGGATGACTTGGGTTTTGTGGGCAAAGGTTTGTTCATCCACCCCTGTGCCAAGTCCTGTCATGTTTTCT
>OERH01000103.1_pt1 | contig 14940 bp, 11 predicted proteins | sample 1539931 | NCBI WGS metagenome assembly OERH01 (sample SAMEA3891233, study PRJEB23780) | metagenome | biome: terrestrial biome; feature: animal house; material: water of meat washing | place: Italy | collected 2015-05-12
TCGCCGGTTGTTGAAGAAGTCCCTGCTGTCAGCAATCCTGTCGTGGAAGCTGCACCGGCTGCAGTCGAAATGCCAGTTGCTGTTGTCGAAGCCCCGGCTCCTGTCGCTGCCGTTGCGGTGGAAGAGACTCCGGTCGTTACCAAACAGGTATCTCACGGTGCCGGCCTGCTGGCTCGTGCCCGCAAAGCATCCGCCCCGATGGCAACCCCTGCCGAAGCCCCTGCCCTGCCTGCTCGTGAGCCGGTTAACTACCCGCCGCTGGTACGCAACGAAGTGAGCACATCAGGTCGTCATGGTGGCAGCACTGCCGCCGTCAACGTGGCCACCTGCCCGGCCGGTCGCCCCTAAGCAACCCGGGTTGACCCCCTAAACAAAAGCCACACCAACCGGTGTGGCTTTTTTATTTCTCTTTTCCCCTGTGCACTCACAGACACATTAATACCCATGCTCTGCAAAGCCGCTTTGTCTGTTATCTCTCTATCATTGAACACTGCGTTAACTCATGTTTACTTTTTCACGTAACAGAGAAAGCCAGTTTTTCAGCGTTTATGTTCAGCATGAGGCCAACTGATTTTGTCTGTTTAAAATCTTGTTTGTTGGCATACAAAAAGTTGTATATATGACGATCTACAATGGTCTGGTGTGGGGTTCAAGATCCATTTGATATGGAACCCTCTGGTTCAATGCATACTTGCCAACCAGGGCATTCGGTTGTACCGAGACCTGAATCCTCCTTTCGCAGAAATGAGGAGGTTCGACATAAAGCAAACCTGCCTCAGGTCTTGTTTAACTGATGATCAACTCAGGTTGCATCTACACAGATGCACATATAGGTAACATATAGATTTGCTTCCCGGGAACAAGCCAGCTCCACTATCCTAGCGGCAACACAATCAATGCACGAGATATTGGTTACGGCCCTTCCCCACACAATTAAGTGTTGAAACTGAGCCTGACGCTGGCACTGATACGCGAGACTTCAGTAACCGCTGCTCAACGATTCTGTTTAAAAGGCATATAAAAATGCCGCCCGGCTTTGCAACCGGGCGGCATTGAACTGCTTGCTTTGAAAGTGGAATGACTATCAGGCTGTTGCCAGCTTGGCCTGCTCTTCACCGCGCTTGAGCATGGCGTAGGAGACACCGGTCAGCAGCGAGCCTGCGGCAATCGCCACGATATACATCATGACGTTGCTGATGGCGTGCGGGATGAAGAGCACGAACAGACCGCCGTGGGGTGCCATCAGCTCGCAGCCGAACAGCATGGAGAGCGCACCGGTCAGGGCGCCGCCAACCATACAGGCCGGGATGACGCGCATCGGATCCTTGGCGGCAAACGGAATGGCCCCCTCGGAGATAAAGCACAGTCCCAGCACGAAGGAGGCTTTGCCCGCTTCCTGCTCCGCCTTGATGAACTTGGTGCGGGCCAGGAAGGTGGCGATCCCCATCCCCAGTGCCGGCACCATACCGGCGGCCATCACCGCAGCCATCGGGGCGTAGGTTTTGGAGGCCAGCAGGCCGACACCGAAGGCGTAGGCCGCCTTGTTGACCGGGCCGCCCATGTCGAAGCACATCATGGCGCCGATGATGACACCCAGCAGCACGGCGTTGGCAGAGCCCATGTTGTTGAGGAACTCGGTCATGGCATTCATGATGCCGGCCACCGGGCCACCCACCACGTAGATCATCACCAGACCGGTAAAGAGGCTGGCAAAGAGCGGAATGATCAGGATGGGCTTGAGCGCTTCCAGGGTCACCGGCAGGCGCACCTTGTCGCTCAGGTACTTGGCGCTGTAACCGGCCAGGAAACCGGCCACGATGCCGCCGAGGAAACCGGCGCCCAGCGAGCTTGCCAGCATACCGCCGATCATGCCGGGAGCGAGACCCGGGCGGTCAGCGATGGAGTAGGCAATGTAACCGGCCAGCACCGGGATCATCAGGGCGAAGGCGGAGCCACCACCGATCTTCATCAGGGCGGCGGCCAGGGTGCCTTCCACCTTGAACGCTTCGATACCGAACACAAACGAGAGCGCGATGATAAGGCCGCCCGCCACCACCATCGGCAGCATGAAGGAGACACCGGTCAGCAGGTGCTTGTAGGGACCGGCTTTTTCCTCTTTCTTGGGCTGGCTGGCACCGCTGTGGCGATAGAGTGTCGCCTCGTTCCACGCCTTGTCGAGCTCGGCGCGGGTTTTCTTGAGCGCAGCGCCGGTGCTGGTGCGATAGACCGGCTTACCGTCAAAGCGCGCCATGTCCACTTCGATATCGGTGGCGAGGAACACCAGATCGGCAGATGCAATCTCCTCGGCAGTCAGGGCATTCTGGGCACCGACCGAGCCTTGGGTCTCGACGCGGATCTGATAACCCAGCTGTTTGGCCATGGTCTCCAGCGCTTCTGCCGACATAAAGGTGTGGGCAACGCCAGTCGGGCACGCTGTCACTGCCACGATGCGCTTGCCAGCGGCGGCCGGTTTGGCGGCAGCATTGGCAACGGCGGAGGCGGCTTGATGACGATAGACGCTGGCACCGCTGGTTGCGGCTTCCAGCAAGGCAGCCGGATCCTGCAGGGCGAGATCCATGCTGCCCTGATAGACCCGCTTGCCATCATAGGCAGCGAGATCCACCGGGGCACTGGCGACAACCAGCACCAGATCGGCGGCGGCAATCTGCTCTTTTGAGGGGATCTGGCGCGGTTGCACGCTGGAGCCGACGTCGAGGGTGAGTTCCCAGCCAGCCAGTTTGGCCTGCTGTTCTATCCGTTTTGCAGCGAGAAAGCTGGTGGCAATGCCCGCCGGGCAAGCCGTAACCAAGATTGCTTTCATTGGGCATCTCCTGAGTTTTCCATTGAGGGGGTATGGCATTGAACCGGTGCCAGCGCATCCAGACGCTCTACGCGCACCTGTTCAAGTAAGGGGTTGAGCACACTGATATCGCTAAAACCGACCGCCACCTGACTGACCGCCAAGGCCGAGACGGCGGTGGCCAGCCGCAGGGTCTGCTCCGGCGCCCAGCCAAGGCTCAGACCATGGGCAAGACCGGCGACCAGGGAGTCGCCAGCACCGACCGTGCTGACCACCTGCATCCGCGGCGGAATGGCCTGCCAGACGGCATCCGGGGCAAACCAGATGAGGCCATCGGCGCCGTTGGAGATCACCACGTTGGGGATGCCGCTTGCCTGCAGCGCGCGGGCACACTCGGCCTGCTCGCTCAGGGTCTTGATGGGGCGGCCCGCCCACTGGCTCAGCTCCTCCAGATTGGGTTTGACCAGGGTCGGCGCCGCCTTGATCCCTTCGCTTAAGGCCGCGCCGCTGCAATCGAAGATCACCTGCTTGCCCTTGGCCTTGAGCAGGCGGATCAGATGGGCGCAGTAATCGGGGGCCACCCCTTTGGGCAGGCTGCCCGCCAGCACGAACCACTCTGCATGCGCAGCCAATTGGTCGATGGCCTGCTCCAGCGCGCTCACCTCCCCTTGCTGGATGGTGAGCCCCGGCAGGTTGAGATCGGTGACCCGACCGGATTGCTCGGAGATCTTGACGTTGATGCGGGTGCTGCCCGCGACACGGACAAAGTGATCATCCAGCGCCCGCTCTGCAAACAGGGAGACAAAGCTCTGCTCATTGTCTGCGCCCAGCCAGCCGGTGACGCCCACCTCGCGGCCCAAGTCCTTGAGCACCATGGCGACGTTGATCCCCTTGCCCGCCGCGCGCAGGTTGGCCTCGCTCACCAGATTGACCTCGCCAAGGCTCATCGCCTCGAGACGGGTGGTGAGATCAAGGGCGGGGTTGAGGGTAATGGTGACAATCTTCATCAATGCGCCCCCTCGCCGAGACCAGCGGCGATCGCCTCACCGATCCCCTTGAGGGCCGCTTCGGCATCTGCCCCTTCGGCGCGAAATGCCAGACGGTGACCGCACTTGACCCCAAGGCCGATCACCTTCATCAGGCTCTTGGCGGAGACCGCCTCGCCGCTGCCATCCAGATTGGCAACCCGGATGTCGGATGCAAACTCTTTGGCCACCTTGACCAGCATGGCGCCCGGACGAGCGTGCAGGCCGTGGGGGTTGATGATGGTGAAGGTTTCGGAAAGACCGCTCGCGGGGCCCGCTTGCAGCATGGCCAGTCCCTCGCCGCCCGCCAGCGTCGCCAGCTGACCGGCGGCCGCCAGTTTGGCCAGATTCTCCAGTTGCGGCAGATGGCTGCTATCTGCGGCACACAGCAACAGCATGGCGCTGACCGGCAGATCACCACCGCGCAGTTCACTGCTCGGCGTTGCCAGCACCCAACCGGTCTGGGCAGCTTGCGCCCGGGCCAGCCAGACGCCCTCGCCCAGATAGGCAGGTTCGCTTGCCAGCAGGGCGCTCACCATGGCGGCATCGCCCCAGCCCGCCGATTTGGCGCGGGCGGCTGCTCCCAGCAGCAGTTGGTCGCGATCATCGGCCGGGAAGTCAGCCAGGGTCAGGTATTGCACCTCTTTGGCGGCAGTGGCGCCAGTCAGGATGTTGATGATGGTGTCGGCATCGGTGGCCTCTTTGAGCTGAGCTGCCGCCTGCTCGTCACCCAGCACATGGGTGAGCTGGCGCAAAATGCCCAGATGCTCGTCGGACTTGGCGGCGATGCCGATGGCGACATAGGCGATCTGCCCCTCATCCCACTCGATACCATTGGGGAACTGGGCCACCATGACGCCTGTGCTCTTCACCAGATGACGGGTATCGGTGGTGCCGTGGGGAATGGCGATGCCGCTGCCAAGATAGGTGGCATGCTGCGCTTCACGGGCCAGCATCCCATCCACATAGCCCGCTTCCACCAGACCGGCTTCGGTCAGTTTGCCTGCCAGCAGGGCAATGGCGTCCGACTTGGTTGCCACCGACTGTCCCAGCAAGATCTGCTCTCGCGCCAACTTCAACATAGAGACTCTCCATCAGGTTCCGGCCGCGCCGGTACGTCACAATTGAACATTCGGATAACTCGCCAGCTGACAATAGACCCGAACACGGTTCACTGTGATCGGGGCCTGATTTTCAGGCCACTGGGTCTCTTCGTTGCTGACAGGCTGAATCGTTTCACTTACACTCAGACTGAATCGTTTCAGCGAATTGATCAAGTACCCACAAAGAGTGCTTTTCAATGATATGATCCCGCGCACACTTTTCGGTGCCCTCACCCGGCAGTGACCGTGGGCCTTGCAACTCAAACAGAGCCAATATGATGAAACTGGATGAAATCGCCGCCCTCGCCGGTGTCTCGCGCACCACGGCAAGCTATGTGATCAATGGCAAGGCCGACCAATACCGCATCAGTCAGGCCACCCGCGACAAGGTGATGGCCGTGGTCACCGCCCACAACTATCAGCCGGACAGCCGCGCCGCCTCCCTGCGTGGCGGCCAGACCAAGACCCTCGGCTTTATCCTGCCCGACCTTGAGAACGCCAGTTACGCCAAACTGGCCAAACGGCTGGAACAGGGGGCCCGGGCGCAGGGCTATCAGCTGCTCATCGTCTGCTCGGAAGATGAGCCCGCCACCGAAAAAGAGCTGGCCCAGATGCTGGTGAGCCGCCATGTGGACGCCCTGCTGGTGGCCAGCTGCCTGCCGCCGGACGACCCCTTCTACGGCAAATTGCAGGCGCAAGGCAGCCAAATCCTCGCCATCGACCGGGCGATGGCCGCCGACAAGTTCGTCACCGTCGCCAGTGAAAACGAGAAAGCGAGCTTTGATCTCACCAGCTCCCTGCTCACCCCGACTCTGCGCCATATCGCCTTGATCACCGCGCTGCCAGCACTCACGATCAGTCAGGAGCGCAAAGCCGGTTTCGAGCAGGCGGTCGCCAGTCACAGCGCGGCTCGCCACCTGTGCGAGGGAGATCACTTCTCCCGCCTTGAGGGGTATCGCCTGATCAAAGATCTGCACCAGCAGCTGGGTCAACTGCCCGAAGCGCTAATCACTACCTCCTATATCCTGATGGAGGGGGTACTCGACTACCTGTTGGAGCAAGAGATCGATATGAGCCAGCTCGCCATGGCCACCTTCGGGGACGATCGGCTGCTCGACTTCCTCCCCTTTGGCATCAACTCCCTGCCCCAGCAGCACGACGCGCTGGCGAGCCAGGCGCTGGAGCTGGCGCTCAAGGCGGTGAACGGCGACTACCAGAGCGGGCTGCACTATGTGAGCCGCACCCTCAAGCGCCGTCGCTAACCTGACCGCTGCAGACCCGATTTGCTGTCAATGGGTGGGTAAAGCGAACAGATGACAATAAGGCTGCCAGGATTGGCAGCCTTATTATTTTTCCCCACAACCCTACCCGCCCGCTTTGCTTTCTCTACCGTCTGGCCGACTAAACAACCGGCCTCCACACTCCTTTCACCCCGCAACTAAACGCCAACGCCACGACAAGGCACTCCCCCATCCGTGCTGCAACCACTTGGCTGACCTGTATCAATGAGCCCCTGCCAGTCATTTTTTCGGTGCTTTTTTCTGCAATTAGCTACCGCTGTCATCATTTATTTCCACTTGTTGCCACAAGCCAGCACAAGATCCGTATAAAAGGGGTTGTTTCCGCTATTTTGATCCGCTAACGTGGCAACCATCTTTTACAACTGACAGGTTTTAGGTACAGATGTTCCCGTTCCGATATTGCTAGCCTCCGGCCCTATCCCCGGAGGCACCTTCTGATAACGCCAATTGGCCCCCTCTTGTTGACGTCACTGCTGACATCGCCTGTTTGCACTGACACCGCTACGTTCGGATGGATAACATGAATACCAAAACCCTGGGTTGTACCCTGTTGATTGCCGGCACCACCATAGGCGCCGGCATGCTGGCCCTGCCGCTGGCCTCCTCCTCCCTCGGCGGCCCCGCCACCCTGATGCTGATGGTCGGCCTCTGGGCCCTGATGGCCTTCACCGCCATGCTGCAAGTAGAGGCAAGCCTCAACACCGGCAAGTGGTACCTGCACCAGCTGGCGGATCATCTGCTCGGCCCCTGGGGCAAGCGCATCGCCTCCTTCTGTATCCTGATGCTGTTCTACTCGCTGGCCTCCGCCTACATCAGCGGCGGCAGCAGCCTGCTGGCACAGGCGCTGGCCGATGCGGGCATGACCCTCAGCCAGGAGCAGGCCGCCTGGGCCTTTACCCTGCTGTTTGGCGGCATGGTCTGTGTCGGCACCCGCTCGGTGGATTACCTCAACCGGCTGATGTTCACCGTCAAACTGGTGATCATGGTGGTGGTGCTGGCGTTGCTGCTGCCCCGCACCGAAGGGCAGCATCTGCTCTCGATGCCGCTGGGTCAGGGCCTGTTGCTGGCGGGCCTGCCGGTCATCTTCACCTCGTTCGGCTTTCACGGCTCCATTCCGAGCGTGATGCTCTACCTCGGTGACTGCCCCAAGCAGTTGCGCCGGGTCTTTGTCTGGGGCTCAGCCCTGCCGCTGATCCTCTACGTGCTGTGGCAGGTAGCGATCCTCGGTCTGCTCGGCCAGCAAGCCCTGCTGCAAACCGGCGGCGCGCTGGACAGCCTGCTGGCCAACGTCGGCAAGCTGGTGAGCTGGCCTGCGTTTAATCAGGCGATGCACCTGTTTGCCGATCTGGCGCTCGCCACCTCCTTCCTCGGGGTGACGCTGGGGCTGTTCGACTTTATGGCCAAGGCGACCCATCGCAAGGATAACTGGCAGGGCCGCAGCCAGACCGGTCTTATCACCTTTGTGCCGCCATTGCTGTTTGCCCTCTACTTCCCGCAGGGCTTTATCATGGCCCTCGGCTACGCCGCCATTGCGCTGGCGATCCTCGCGGTACTGCTGCCGGTGGCGCTGGTGTGGCAGAGCCGCAAACAGGCGCCTGCCCACCACTACCGCGCCCCGGGTGGCGTAGTGGCGCTGGGAGTGGCCGCCGCCATGGGCGTGCTGATTGTCGGCGTACAGATCAGCGTCAGCCTTGGAATGCTGCCAGCGCTGTAATCCCCGATACTGAATGCTCCAAATAGCCAAGCCCCGCCAATTAACTTGACGGGGCTTTTTGTTGGAAAAGAAATCAAGTTGGATACAGGCATCCGCCATTAATTAAGAGTGCGACCCTTACCAAACAAACACCCAAACCTTCAGCTATATACCGACCTTTTTACTACCCAACCCTGAATAATCAGTTCAAAAACCGTTCATGCCCCTTCGCTACACTGCCCGCTCGTTTATCGCGTTCAGGAGTTTGAAAACAATGATGTTGCACCTCAAGAAGAGCACCCTTGCCCTCGTCCTGCTTGCCGCCAGCGGCGCACTTAGCGCCGCCGAAATCGCCAACAACAATATTACCGAGGCGGAGATCAAGGCCGCGCAGGATGGTTGGGGCGCGGCGCTTATCAAGATCAGCGATGACTATCGCGCCGGTGGGATTGAGCGCGCCAAGGCGACCGCCGAGTCGGTGCTCGACAGCGCTTATGGCTACCAGCAGGGGCCGGTGCTGTTCAAACCCACCCTGGCCGGTGGCGAGCAGACCTTTCGCACCAACCGCGAGGGGGCGCTGGCCTACTTTGTCGGCAACAACAGCGCCTACCCCACCGACAAAGGGTTCGCCCTGAAAAACTGGCAGAGCTATCGCTATGACAATGCCGCCGTCTATATCAACGGCGACATGGCGCTGACCATGGGCAAGGTGCATCTGGTAGATCGCGACAACAAGGAAACTACAGTCGACAAGACCTGGGGTTTCAAGAAGGGGGATGATGGCAAGGTGCGCATCGTGCTGCACCACTCCTCCCTCCCTTATGAGGGGTAATGACGGGGCCCTGCTCTGCCCACCATCAATATGATCAAAATACAGCCCTGCCACCTCGGCAGGGCTGTTTGTTTTGCGCCTGCGCTTGGCCGATGGCGAGTGAGTGGATGACGGTCGTGCTAAGGCAGTTTGCTGCTACCCTCAAGGCAAGCCATTGAGATGCCGAGCAATATCGCGTCTCTGAACACCAGCTACTCGATATCATCACACAAGGAGCCAGATACCATGACCATACTGCCTGTTTACGCGGCCCTGCTCGCCCTGCTGTTTGTGTTGCTGAGCATTCGAACCATTCGCACCCGCCATAGCCGCAAGGTGGCGCTGGGGCATGGGGATGACCCCGCCATGCTGCGCGCCATGCGGGTACACGCCAACTTTGCCGAGTATGTCCCCCTCGCCCTGCTGCTGATCTATTTCGTCGAAACCGGCAACCAGACCCCCTGGCTTATCCATCTGCTGGGGAGCGCCTTGCTGCTTGGCCGCCTCTGCCATGCATTTGGCATGAGCCGCACGCCGGAGAACTTCCGTTATCGGGTGGCGGGAATGGGGCTGACCTTCACGGTGATCCTGGTGAGCGCGGCCCATATCCTGATCACGGCGCTGCTCCCCTGACCCGGCCGTCACGAATAGCTGGCGAAGCGGTCTGGCAGCCATCCCCATCGGCTATTCTTCACTGCACAGATAGTCGCAACAGTGCTGCTTAAACAAGCCCGATTCAGGAGTGCGATATGAAGTGGATTGGCTGGTTACTGCTTGTCGGGCTGACTCCCGTTGCCCACGCAACCCCGCTAAAGCTGGCGGCAGCGGTCGAACACACTGCGATATTGCGCCCTTTTATTCATGACTGGTTTGGCCGGGCCGGCATCGACTTTCAGTTGATCCCCTGCACCTATGCCCGCTGCGAAAAGTTGATTGAGGCAGACCATGCCGTCGATGGCGATATGGCCCGGATCAAGGGCTTTGATCAGACCTATCCCCACTTGCTGCAGATCGGTGCCCCCATCTCGGAGGCGGCGATTTATGGTCAGCCAAGGGATAACCCGAGCTGGCCCCCTGCCAAGGGTACCGTGATTGGCTGCCTGCGTGGCATCCAGTGGTGCGAGCGCTTCCTCGGCAACTATCAGGTCATCTGGTTGAACGATGAGAAGCAGGGGCTTGCCCAACTGCATCGAGGCAAAGTGGATTGGCTCATCAAGATGCGCCCCGCCTCTCAACCTGCACTGGCGTCCCCCTGGCAGAAGATCACCAAAGAGCAGGTCTTTCTCTACCTCGATAAAAAGCACCGCGCGGAAATTGCGGCCCTGCTCAAGGTACAGCTGGCGTTTATCAATAACGGCCGCTGGCTGGCGATGCAAAAGCAGTACCTCTCCGCCATCTAGCGCTGTTCTCGCAGCACCACACAGTGCCGATTACATGGCTGAAAAAACAAAAAGCCCTGCCAGATTGGCAGGGCTTTTTCAGTCAACCGCATAGCTGGGGAGTCAAGCTCCCGAGCCGCTTACTGGTTGTGGGTAGAGCGACGTGGACGACGGGCCTGAGCCGGTTTGCCAGCGCCATCAGCCGGACGCTGACCACCTTGCGGCTTGGGCTTGCCACCGTTACCGGTACGTGCACCACCCGCATTGCCATTGGAGGCGGAACGACCGGCCCCCTGACGCTGGCCTTGACCTTGCGGACGCGGCGCACGGCGCTGCTCGCTCGGATCACGGGGCTCTTTGCGCAGCGGCGCGCCGATACCACGGGCGATGTTGTCGAGGGTCTCGCGGGAGGCTTCAAAACCGGCCACCTGCTCGCACGGAATGTTCTGCTTGGTCAGACGCTCGATCGCCTTGATAAGCTTGCCTTCATCGGCAGCCACCAGCGAGATGGCGTGACCGGCAGCACCGGCACGACCGGTACGACCGATGCGGTGCACGTAATCTTCCGCCACGTTGGGCAACTCGAAGTTGACCACTTGCGGCAGCTTGTCGATGTCCAGACCACGGGCGGCGATGTCGGTCGCCACCAGCACCTTGACGCTACCATCCTTGAAACCGGCCAGTGCACGAGTACGGGCACCCTGGCTCTTGTTGCCGTGGATGGCGGCGGCGCTGACGCCGTTCTTGTCGAGGGTTTCGGCAACGCGGTTGGCCATGTGCTTGGTACGGGTGAACACCAGTACCTGCTGCCAGTTGTTGCTGGTGACCAGATGGCTCAGCAGCGCGATCTTGTTGGCCTTGTCGCACGGGTGCACCAGCTGCTCGATACGCTCGGCGGTGCTGTTGCGCGGGGCCACTTCGATCACCGCCGGGTTATCCAGCAGACCGGTGGCCAGTTCGCGGATCTCGTCGGCGAAGGTGGCGGAGAAGAGCAGGTTCTGACGCTTCTTCGGCATCAGGGCCAGGATGCGGCGGATGTCGCGGATAAAGCCCATGTCGAGCATGCGATCCGCTTCGTCCAGTACCAGGATCTCCACCTCGTCGAACTTGACGGCGTTCTGGTTGTAGAGATCCATCAGGCGGCCAGGACAGGCCACCAGCACGTCCAGACCACGGCGAGTCGCCATCATCTGCGGATTGATGCTGACGCCGCCGAACACGACGTGGCTGCGCATCGGCAGGTGTTTGCCGTAGTTACGCACGCTCTCGCCCACCTGGGCGGCCAGCTCGCGAGTCGGGGTCAGCACCAGCGCACGAATGCGGTTCGGAGAAACCTTGCGCTTGCTCTCCATCAGACGTTGCAGCATCGGCAGGGTAAAGCCTGCGGTCTTGCCGGTCCCTGTTTGGGCCGCCGCCATCAGATCGCGGCCAGCCAGAACGGCGGGGATCGCTTGCTGCTGAATGGGAGACGGGGTGTCGTAGCCTTGTTCGGCAACGGCACGCAACAAGGGTTCGGCCAGACCGAGGGAAGTAAAACTCATAATTACCTGCTAGAGATAGGGGCGCCGGGGATTTGTGGTGGGGCTCCTCTGCTGAGCCGATGCCATCTCACAAGATCTGGGCCTATTGAGAAAACAACGATTTCCCCGGGGAGCAGAGCAAAGGGGAAAGAATAGAGGCGCAGTCTAACGGAGTTGCCCGGGATAAACGAGAAAAATGTGATGCTCCTCCCAGCACGAACAGAAAATCCCCCTCCTGCCCCCCGAATAATCCCGTTGATTGATGTAGCACGCACCACACTATTAACTGGCAACACAATATCAGCCCTCGCAGGCATGGCTCGCAGGGCAAAAGCACGGGATAAAAGAACACAATAACGAGGTTTAGCTATGACCACGCCATATCGTCCCCGCGGCAGCTGGCAGGCAAGGATTGGCCTGCTGCTTCTGCTGCTAAGCCCTGCGCTGCAGGCCAGTCAGACTCTGACCGTGGCCTGGAGCCACTGGCCCCCCTTCAGCCAAATCAACAACCGGGGTGAGCTGGATGGGCTGGATGTCAGCCTGACCCGCCAGATCCTCACCCAGGCGGGCTTTGCCCCCAAGTTTCGCGAACTTCCCTGGGCGCGGGCACTGCATCTGGTAGAACACGATCAGCTGGATGTGGCGATGGCCGCCCTCCCTCTGCCGGAGCGCCAGAGCTATGCCCGCTTCTCGACCCCCTACCGCCAGAGTGCCTATGTGCTGCTGAGCAATGACCCTATCCCCGGCCATCAGGATCGCTGGGCGCAGCTCGATAATCTGCCCGCGTTGTGCAACGAGAAAGGGCTCAAGATAGGCAAGTTGCGCGGCACCCGCCCCATGCATCAGATGGATAGCTGCCCGGCGCTTAAAATGGCGACCGAATACAACGCCGATGAGCGGATGATCGATCTGCTGCTGGCTCGCCGCCTCGATGGCATCATCATGGAGTGGCAATATGCCCGCTACCGGCTGGCCCAGCTGGGGGCCGAAGAGTTTATCAGCTGCCAGCTGTTGCTACACCACCAGCCGGTCAGTCTGATGTTTGCCAAAAACAGCGTGAGCGAAGAACAGATCCTCAAAGTCAACGAGGCCATTCATGCCTTGCCCAAACCCCACAACAAGTTCTCGCCCCCCAGGTGTCGCCTCAATGCCGATCCGGGCGCCGCGGATCTGCTGACCCGCACTCTCCGCAAGCATTGACGGGATAAGCCGCCACCTGAAATAGCAAAGGCGACCCGAAGGTCGCCTTTTTGGTATTGTCGAACTTGTTCCCCGAACAGGGAGCGATCAGTCGATGAGCAGCAACAGCGATCAGCGCAGCTGCGGGGTATGGGTCAACACCCCCTGATTCTGGGCACGATGGCGCAGCAGGTGATCCATCAACACCAGCGCCAGCATGGCTTCGGCGATGGGCACGGCGCGGATGCCGACACAAGGATCGTGACGACCCTTGGTGATCATCTCGATAGCCTCGCCTTCGGTATTGATGGTCTTGCCCGGCACAGTGATGCTGGAAGTCGGTTTGAGCGCCATGCTTACCACGATATCCTGACCTGACGAGATCCCACCCAGAATGCCGCCCGCATGGTTGCTGGCAAAGCCCGCCGGGGTCATCTCGTCGCGATGCTCGGAGCCTTTTTGCTCCACTACCGCAAAGCCGTCACCGATCTCCACCCCTTTCACCGCATTGATGCCCATCATGGCGTGGGCAATGTCGGCGTCGAGACGATCAAACACCGGCTCACCCAGGCCCACCGGCACATTGCGCGCAATGACCTGCACCTTGGCACCGATACTGTTGCCCTCTTTTTTCAGGTCGCGCATGTATTGATCCAGTTCTTCCAGCTTGCCCGCATCGGGGAAGAAGAAGGGATTCTGCTCAATCTGCGCCGCGTCGAACGCCTCGGCCTTGATGGGGCCGAGCTGGGAGAGAAAACCGGTGATCTCGATGCCATGCACCTGTTTCAGGTACTTCTTGGCAATGGCCCCCGCCGCTACCCGCATCGCGGTCTCGCGTGCCGAGGAGCGACCACCGCCGCGATAGTCCCGCTGACCATACTTCTGGTGGTAGGTGTAGTCAGCGTGACCCGGCCGGAACAGATCCTTGATGTCGGAGTAATCCTTGGAGCGCTGATCGGTATTCTCGATGAGCAGCCCGATGGAGGTGCCGGTGGTCTTGCCCTCGAACACCCCGGAGAGGATCTTCACCTCGTCCGGCTCGCGGCGCGGCGTGGTGTAGCGGGAAGTGCCCGGCTTGCGCCGATCCAGATCCCCCTGCAGATCCGCTTCGCTTATCTCCAGCCCCGGCGGGCAACCATCGACCACGGCGCCCAGCGCCAGGCCGTGGCTCTCGCCAAAGGTGGTGACCCGAAAGAGTTGACCAAAACTGTTCCCTGCCATGCGCGCTCCTGCTTAGTTCTTGTAGATGGCGAAATGATCCTGATACTGCACCAGCTCGTCACGGGTCATTACAAAGACGCCGTGGCCGCCGTTTTCGAATTCAACCCAGGTAAAGGGGATCTCGGGGAACTGGGCTTCCAGATGGATCATGCTGTTGCCCACTTCGACCACCAGCACGCCGTTATCCTTGAGGAAATCTGCCGCATGGGCCAGCAGACGCTTGGTCAGCTTGAGACCATCGGAGCCGGACGCCAGCGCCAGCTCGGGCTCGTGACGGAACTCGTCCGGCAGATCCGACATATCTTCGGAGTCCACATAGGGCGGGTTGGAGACGATGAGATCGTACTTGTCGCCCGCCGGCAGATCGCGGAACAGATCGGAGCGGATCGGAATGACCTGCTGCTCCAGCCCGTGATCGTTGATGTTGCGCTCGGCCACGTTCAGCGCATCGATGCTGATGTCGATGGCATCCACTTCCGCTTCCGGGAACTCGTGGGCCATGATGATGGCGATGCAGCCGGAGCCGGTGCACAAGTCCATGATCCGGGTCGGTTCATGTTTGAGGAAGGGCGCGAAACGGTTGGCCACCATCTCGGCAATGGGGGAACGGGGAATGAGCACCCGCTCGTCCACGTAGAACTCCCAACCGGCATACCAGGCCTTGTTGGTCAGGTAGGCGGCCGGTACCCGCTCCTGTACGCGGCGGATAATCAGCTCGGCGATACGGTGACGCTCGCTGCTGGTGAGACGGGAGTGGCGCATGGCCGGGTCTACATCCGGTGGCAGATGTAACGCGGGCAGTACCAGCTGCACAGCTTCATCCCAGGCGTTGTCGGTTCCATGACCGTAAAAAATCCCGGCGTCGTTGAAACGACTCATGGCCCAACGCAACATGTCCTGGATGGTGT
>OERH01000104.1_pt1 | contig 14886 bp, 9 predicted proteins | sample 1539931 | NCBI WGS metagenome assembly OERH01 (sample SAMEA3891233, study PRJEB23780) | metagenome | biome: terrestrial biome; feature: animal house; material: water of meat washing | place: Italy | collected 2015-05-12
ACTTAAAAGGCGATTAGTCATAAGCACCTAACAAATTCATTCTGTGAAGTGAACCACTCTAACACAGACGTATTTATGAAAAACTTTCAATGCCTTAGTGCCATTCACCTTAAAATACGACCTCGATTAGAGTCGGAAATATGGATGCTTTTACTCTATAACGAGCCCGTCCCTACCCAAATGACTAAAAAAGCGGGCCAATGGCCCGCTTGGTTATATTTTACCCATCCCATCCTCACACCGGCGGATGGAAATGGCTGGCTTCGCGGGTGGCCATCTCCTCGTAGGTGGCCCACTTCTGCCACGCCACTTTTTGCGCCACCTGCATCAGCCGCTCGGCCTCCTCCGGATGGCTCTGGGCCAGCACCCGATAACGGGTCTCCTCCTGCCGATATTCAGCAAGGGGAATGGAGGGGCGCAGGCTGTCGAGGCTGAAGGGGTTCTGCCCCGCTTGTCGCAGTACCGGGTTGTAGCGCATCAGCGGCCAGTGACCGGAGGCCACGGCGCGTTTTTGCTGGGTCAGGCCAAACTCCATATCGATGCCGTGGGCGATACAGTGGCTGTAGGCGATGATCAGCGACGGGCCCGGATAGGCCTCCGCCTCACGCAAGGCTTGCAGCGCCTGCTGCGGGTTGGCACCAAAGGCGATGCGGGCAACATAGACGTTGCCGTAGGAGATGGCCTGCAACGCCACATCCTTCTTGGCCAGCGTCTTGCCTCCCGCCGCGAACTTGGCGACGGCGCCGAGCGGGGTCGATTTCGACATCTGGCCGCCGGTGTTGGAGTAGACCTCGGTATCCATCACCAGCACGTTCACATCGCGGCCGGAGGCGAGCACATGATCGAGCCCCGATGAGCCGATGTCATAGGCCCAGCCATCGCCGCCGATGATCCAGACCGAGCGGCGCACCAGCTGATCGATAAGCGACAGCAGCTCGCGGGCCTTGCCGGATTTCACCTCTTCCAGCCGCTCGCGCACTTGCGCTACCCGGGTGCGCTGGGCGCGGATCTCCGACTCCAGCCGCTGCGGGGCGCTAATCAGGGTATCGACCAGCTCTGCGCCCAGCTCCCCCTTCATCGCTTCGAGGGCCGCCACCGCCTGACCGTGATGCTGATCGGCGGTGAGACGAAAACCAAAGCCAAACTCGGCGTTGTCCTCGAACAGGGAGTTCGACCAGGCCGGCCCCTTCCCTTCGCCGTTCTTGGCCCACGGGGTAGTCGGCAGGTTGCCGCCGTAGATGGAGGAGCAACCGGTGGCGTTGGCCACCAGCATGCGATCGCCAAACAGCTGGGTCAGCAGCTTGAGATAGGGGGTCTCGCCACAGCCGGCGCAGGCGCCGGAGAACTCGAACAGGGGTTCGAGGAACTGGGCACCGCGCACCGTGGAGAAGTCCACCCGCTCGCGGGCAGGCCAGGGCAGGCTCTCGAACCAGCGCAGCGCCTGTTTCTGGCCAGCCAGATGGGGCGCCTTGTCCATCATGGTGATGGCGCGCTCGCCCTCGTGTTCCTCATCGGCCCCAGCCCGCACCGGACAGGCCTGCACGCACTGACCGCAGCCGGTGCAATCCTCCGGATAGAGCTGCAAGGTGTAGCGGCTGTCGGGGAAGCCCTTGGCGGTGACGGGCACCGACTGCGCTGCCTCGGGGGCGGTCGCCAGCCAGTCCTGATGGTAGAACTTGGCCCGCAGCGCCGCGTGGGGGCAGACAAAGACGCAGTTGCCGCACTGGATGCAGATATCGGAGTGCCAGATCGGGATCTCGCGGGCGATATCCCGCTTCTCGAAGCGGCTGGTGGCGGTGGGGTAAGTGCCATCCACCGGCAGCATGGAGACGGGGATCAGATCGCCGCGCCCCGCCAGCATCTCGCCGGTGACCCGCTGGACAAACTCGCTGCCACCCGGTGCCAGCGGCAACGGATAGTCGCTGATCTGCTCCTCACCGGCCGGGATGGCCACCTGATGGAGATGAGCCAGGGTGTCATCCACCGCCGCGAAGTTGCGCTCGACCACTTCGGGCCCCTTGCGGGCATAGCTCTTCTCGATGCTCTCCTTGATCAGCGCAATCGCCTCGTCCCGTGGCAACACCCCGGCCAGCGCGAAGAAGCAGGTCTGCATGATGGTGTTGATGCGATTGCCCATGCCGTTTTGCTCGGCCACCCGATCCCCATCGATGCAGTAGAGGCGGATATCGAGGGCGCGGATGCGGGCACGCAGCCGCTCGGGCAGCTCGGCCCAGACCTGCTCAGGCTCATAGGGAGCATTGAGCAGCAGGGTCGCCCCTTCGGCGGCGTGCTCCAGCAGATCGACCGACTCGACAAAACCCCACTGGTGGCAGCCGATAAAGCTCGCCTGCTCGATAAGCCAGGGGGCGTCGATGGGCTCGGGGCCAAAGCGCAGGTGGGAGACGGTGCGCGAGCCCGACTTCTTGGAGTCGTAGACGAAGTAGCCCTGGGCGTGGAACCCCTCCAGCTCGCCGATGATCTTGATGCTGTTCTTGTTGGCGCCCACCGTGCCGTCGGCACCGAGGCCGAAGAAGAGCGCCCGCACCCGGCTGGCGGGCTCCAGATCGCCGATGGGGTGCCAGGCCAGACTGAGGCCCGACACATCATCGACAATCCCCACGGTAAAGCGCGGGCGCGGCGCATCGGATGCCAGCTCCTCGAACACCGCCGCGCACATGGCGGGGGTGAACTCTTTGGAAGAGAGGCCGTAGCGACCGCCACTGAGCCAGGGCAGCCGCTTGATAAGGCCGCGCTGCAAGCCGTCGATCAGCGCGCTCTGCACATCCAGCAGCAGCGGCTCGCCGCCCGCCCCCGGCTCCTTGGTGCGATCCAGCACCGCCATGCGCCGCACGCTCTGCGGCAGCGCATCGAGCAGCGCCTGTACCGGGAAGGGGCGATAGAGGCGAATGACCAGCACCCCGGTCTTGCGATCCTGTTGGTTGAGCCAATCCACAGTGGTGCGGGCGGTAGCCGCCCCCGAGCCCATCAGCACGATGACGTCGGTGGCATCGGGCGCGCCGTGGTACTCCACCAGCCGGTAGTGGCGGCCGGTCAGCTCGCCGAGGTTGTCCATGCACTGCTGCACCCGCGCCGGTACCGCTTCGTAGAAGGGGTTGACGCTCTCGCGGGACTGGAAATAGGTATCCGGGTTCTGGGCGGTGCCGCGCATCACCGGATGATCCGGGTTGAGCGCCCGGGCACGGTGGGCGCGCACCCAGTCGTTGTCGATAAGGGCGCGAATTTCATCCCGATGCAGGGCGGTGATCTTGTTCACCTCGTGGGAGGTACGGAACCCGTCGAAGAAGTGGATAAAGGGCACCCGGCACTGCAGGGTGACGCTGTGGGCAACCAAGGCCAGGTCCTGCGCCTCCTGCACCGAGCCGGAGGCAAGCATGGCAAAGCCGGTGCTGCGCGCCGCCATCACATCCTGATGGTCGCCAAAAATCGACAGCCCCTGCGCCGCCAGCGAGCGGGCCGCCACATGGAACACCGCCGAGGTCAGTTCACCGGCGATCTTGTACATGTTGGGCAGCATCAGCATCAGCCCCTGACTGGCGGTGAAGGTGGTGGCGAGCGCCCCCGCCTGCAGGGCGCCGTGTACCGTGCCGGCCGCCCCCCCTTCGCTCTGCATCTCCACTACGGTGGGGATGTTGCCCCACAGGTTGGTCTGCCCCTCCGCCGCCCAGGCATCGGCCAGTTCGGCCATGGTCGAGCTCGGGGTGATGGGGTAGATGGCACACACTTCGCTCAGCTGGTACGCCACCCGGGCCGCGGCTTCGTTGCCGTCGACCATGATCAGTTCATGTTTCATTGGGACTCCTCCGGTTGGCGCAGCTCGATGGCGTGACAAGGGCACTGGTCGTGACAGGCACCGCAGCCGGTGCAGCGCTCGGCATCCACCTGATAGCCTTTGCCCGGCCCCAGCTTGGCGATGGCCTGCTCGGGGCAGCTGCCATAGCAGCCGTCGCACTCGAAGCAGTTGCCGCAGGAGTAGCAGCGCGCCGCCTCGTAACGGGCGGCCACCTCATCCAGCCCGCCGATGATCTCGCCAAAGTCGTCCCGCGCCCACGCCGGTTTGACCGGCTGACTGCTGGCCGGGGCGTGGGTCTGGAACCAGAGTTGCAACTGCTCCGGCCCCACCAGCGGGTAGGAGAGCGGTTTGTGGTAGTGGCGACCGCGCAGCCAGGCATCCATATGGCGCGCCGCCTTCTTGCCGTGGCCGGTGGCGATGGTGACGGTGCGCTCGGAGGGCACCATGTCGCCGCCCGCAAACAGACCCGGCACATCCGTCATCAGGTTTTCGCCAACCTGTACCACCCCCTCCTTGTTGACCCGCACGCCGGGAATGCTCTCCAGCACCGAGAGGTCGACCTCCTGACCGAGCGCCAGAATAAGGGAGTCCGCTTCGAGGGTTTCAAACTTGCCGGTGGGCACCGGCTTGCCCTCGGCATCCAGCGCCATCACCTCCACCTCGATATTGGTGTTGTCGAGCTGGCGGATGCTGCGCAGCCAGTTGATCTTGATCCCCTCCTCCTCGGCCTCGTCGGCTTCGAAGGCGTGGGCAGGCATATGGTCCCGGTCGCGGCGGTAGATGATCATCGCCTCTTCCACACCGAGGCGGCGGGCGGTGCGAGCCGCGTCCATGGCGGTGTTGCCGCCGCCGTAGATGGCCACCCGCCGTCCCAGTTTGGGGGGCGGCAAGCCCTGCTCTTCGGCCAGACTGGCCTGTTCGAGGAAACTCACCGCATCGAGGATCTTGCCCGCTTCCCGGGCCGGAATATCGACCCGCTTGGCCAGATGGGCGCCGATGGCCATAAAGACGGCATCAAAGCCCCCCTCGTCGCGCTCGCGCAGCACATCCTCCACCTTGTGGTTGAGGGTCAGGGTCACCCCGGCCGCCACGATGCGGGCCACCTCCCGATCCAGCACGTCGCGGGGCAAGCGGTAAGCGGGAATGCCGAAACGCAGCATGCCGCCCGCCAGCGGCCCCGCTTCGCGGATCTCCACCTGATGGCCGAGCCGGTTGAGGTGCCAGGCACAGGAGAGGCCGGAGGGACCAGCGCCTATGACCAGCACCTTCTTGCCGCTGGCAGGGGCAGGTGGCGCAGGCTGCCAACCACGGGCCAGCGCCTCGTCGCCGAGGAAGCGCTCGATGGCGTGGATGGAGACGGATTCATCCACCTGACCGCGGTTGCAGGCGCTCTCGCAGGGGTGATAGCAGACCCGGCCATGAATGGCGGGCAAGGGGTTCTCTTCGATCAGGGTCTGCCAGGCCGCCTCAAAACGGCCGGCCTGCGCCAAAGAGAGCCAGGCCTGGATATTTTCTCCGGCCGGGCAGGCGTGATTGCAGGGTGGCAGGGCCGGCCGCCAAACGGGTAGCCGGGTACGCACCGGGCCTGTTCCCGTTTTCAGGGAGAGATCCGGCAATGGGGTCATGTCCAGTTGTTTGCTCATACATTGCTTTCTTCTTTTTGTGTGACAGGCCCCACCCGATGGCGCTTGATACCGTGTAGCCGAGGCGGACGGTGGCCGGATGGGGAAGAAGCGAAAGCGTTAGAAACTGGGAACTGAGTCGATAATGGCCGCTTTTTTGTACTGATTAGCGAATCAGGATCAAAAAATGTTGCACTTTATGGTTCATAGAGACCAGAACGTGACTCAAGTAACATCTTCTCCAGCTGACCGCTGGCTTTCAGTTTGGCGAGCCCCCGATTGAAGGTTTTGATCAGCTCGTCAGCATTCTCGCGCTTGCGGCTGATCAGCAGGTGACCTTCAACTTTCATCACGGGTTTTGAATGGGTTGCAAAGAGATCGACCGTGCTGGCCGGGTAGAACTGACGCAGGGAGTAGTAGCCGACATCTATGTTCTCCAGGGTCAGGTCGGCGCGGCCGGAGAGCAGCAGATCAAAGCTCTGGCGCAGCCGGGTGACGAACTGCACCTGCAGCGGCACCTGCGCGATGGCTGCAAAAAAATCTGCATTGTAGGTATAGCCACTGACCGCAGCCAGCTTGCGATCCGCCAGATCCTGATAGCCACGCCATTCCAGCGGATCGGACTTGAGATAGAACCAGACGTAGGTCTCGCTCAGGATGGGATCGCTGTAGAGATGGGTTTTGCGCCGCTCGCTCGACTCATACCAGTGGACAGTGCCATCCACCACCCCCTCCTCCGACAAGCGAAAGGCCCGCTTCCAGGGCAAAAACTGAAACTTGACGCTCACCCCTTCACTCTTGAATGCCTCGCTCACCACATGAGGGATAAGCCCCTGATATTTCAGCGTCTCGGAGCAGTAAGGGGGATACTCTCCCGTGGTCAGGGTCAGCTCCTGCGCCCAGAGCCCGTGGCAAAAAAGGCTCCCCGCCAGCAACCAGCTTATTTTCATCCCGATGCCCTCTTGTTCTGTTTTCCCAACTATAGACCGCCCCCTTGAAAGGATTGCCGGATCGCCGGGGAACCGTTATGTTCCCCTTTTTCCAGGCGATCGCGCCGCGTCACAAGGATATGAAGATGCCCAGGCTAGACAGCATTCACCTCTACCCCATCAAATCGACTGCAGGTATGCCGCTGGCTCGCGCCCGGGTGACCGAAGAGGGACTGGCAGGGGATCGCCGCTACATGGTGGTCAAACCGGACGGCACCTTTATCACCGCCCGTACCCATCCCCAGCTGCAACAGGTCGTGGCCACCCCCATCGAAGGGGGCTTGCAACTGCGCTATCCGGGCTTTGAACCGCTCACCCTGCAAGAGGCCGACTTCAGCCGCGCCCCGCAAGCTACCGGAGTCTGGAGCGACCGTTTCACCGCCCTGCACACCGACCCCAAAGCCGATGGGTGGCTGAGCCGGGTGGCAGGGGAGACGGTGCAGCTGCTCTGGCTGGGTGAAACCTCTGATCGCTTTCGCGAGAAGACCGGCACCCGGGTCAGCTTTGCCGACGGTTATCCGCTGCTGCTGATAAGCCAGGCCTCCCTTGAGGATCTCAATCTGCGCTCCGATGCGCTGCACCAGATGAGCCAGTTCCGCACCAATCTGGTGGCAAGCAATACCCAGCCCTTCGAGGAGGACAGCTGGGTGCGCATCCGCATCGGCGAAGTGGAATTTAAAGTGGTCAAGCCCTGCAGCCGCTGCATCATGACCACGGTGGAAGCAGGCACCGATCGCTTCAACGCCCTGAAAGAGCCGCTGGCCACCCTCACCCGCTACCGCCGTGGCGAGGATGGCGAGGTCTACTTCGGCCAGAATCTGGTGGCGCTGAACGAGGGCTGGATTGAGGCGGGCAGCGAGATCGAGGTGCTGGAGCGTACCCGTCCGGTGGTCTATCCCGCCGCCGCGCCGAAGAAGCGGGAGCTGGTCTGCGTGGCCCGCGAACCGCTGGCGCGGGATCTGGAGACCTTCTGGTTCGAAGCCGCCGATGGCGAGCCCCTGCCCGACTACCTGCCGGGCCAGCATCTGCCCATCAGTCTCGATATCAAACACGAGCGAGTTCAGCGGCGCTATACCCTGAGCTCCACGCCAGATCATCCGGAGCGTTACAGCATCAGCGTCAAGAAGGTGGAGGGTGGCCGCATCTCCCACTGGCTGCACCAGCAGTTGCAGGTGGGTGATCGGCTGCTGGCCGCCAACCCCGCTGGCGAGTTTCACTTAGGGTCCGAGCGCAACCTCCTGTTGCTCTCCGCAGGCTCCGGCGTCACCCCCATGCTGGCGATAGCCCGCACCCTGGCGCTACGCGGGGAGCTGGAAGAGGTTCACTTTATGCACCTGTGCCGCAGCGAAGCGGACATTCCCGCCGCCAGCGAACTGCACGCCATGGCGCAGCAGGGGATGACCCTCACCATTATCCTGAGCCAGCCGGACAATCACTGGCAGGGGCTGCAAGGGCGACTCAATGATGAGCATCTGCAACTGGTCAAAGGGCTGGCCGAAAAAGAGGTCTTTATCTGTGGCCCCCACGGCTTTATGGCCGATGCTGCCGCCAAAGTTGCGGCCCTCGGCGTTCCGGCCGCACGGATCAAACAGGAGAGTTTTGGCGGCGCCATTCTCTCGGTGGCCCGCCCCCATCAGGCGGTGCAACTGCGTATCGGCGCCCAAGCCTTTACCGGCAACAATCAGGGCACTGTGCTGGATCAGGCCAACAAGCAAGGTGTAGAGCTGCCCTGGAGCTGCCGCGCCGGCATCTGCGGCAGTTGCAAACAGACGCTGATCTCGGGCGAGGTGGATCACCCCGACGCCCCCGCCATCACCGCCGCCGAGCGGGCCGAGGGCAAGATCCTTGCCTGCTGCGCCGTGCCGCTCACCGACCTTGAAATCCTATGATCGGGTGATCGGGCCGCATTAACTCACGCCACCCCAGATGACCGGGGAATTGACCCCGGTCATCTTTATCCACACTTGTTCACCTGATCCGCCCTTAATTTGTCCCCACGGCCTTCATCAGTGAGTTTCCCTTCCTATACTCTCAGAGCAAAAAGCCTTGCCAGCCATTGACTTGGCGATGCTCCATACGACACTCAGCCATAGGGAAAGGACGCCCATACCATGGAACAGAACAAGCCCGCCTTTCAGCTCAACCTGCTGCTATCCGTCATCACCCTGATCCTGCTGTCACTGGTGTTTTTCGCCTACAGCTGGGCGGGTAAACAACTGGAAGAGAGTTATCGACAACAATATGTCTCCTACCTGCTGGCCGACGAACTGCGCCAATCCTCCGATGATCTGACCCGACTCGGGCGCACCTACGTCATCACCAAGGATCCAGCCTACGAGCAGCAGTACATGCGGATCCTGGCCATTCGCAACGGCGAGCAGCCGAGGCCGGATGGCTACAACCGTATCTACTGGGACTTTGTCGCCGCCAACGGCCAGAATCCCCGCCCCGACAGCAATGTTCGCCGTGGCCTGATCGACCTGATGAAGGATGCCGGTTTCACCGACGGCGAACTCGCCAAACTGAACGAGGCCAAAAACAACTCGGATGCGCTGGTCAACACCGAGGTCGCCGCCTTCAAGCTGGTGCAGCAGAGCGATGGCGACCCGGTTGCCAACCAGCAAAAAGCCATCGCCATGATGCATGACAAGGCCTATCACCAGAACAAGGGGCGCATCATGTCCCCCATCGATGACTTCTACGTGATGATGGAGCAGCGCAACCATGAGGCAGTCGAGAGCGCCATCGCCAATACCGACATGCTGCGCTATCTCTTTATCGCCCTCGGTCTGGTGTTGATGTTCTTCCTCTGGCGCACCTATCGCTCCCTGCTCGATCTGGTGGGCACCTCGGTCGAACAGCTCAAGACCGATCTCCATATGATGGCGGAAGGGGACTTCTCGCGCCCCATCAAGGTGCCGGCAGGATCGAAAGAGAGCCTGATCGGCCTGCTCGGCGGTATGCAGACCACCCTCAAGGGGATCATCGCCAAGGTCTCCCACTCCACCGAGGAGCTGTCCCACTCTGCCGACAGCATCGCCCAGATCGCCGAGCAGACCGCCCAGTTTGCCACCGATCAGCAAACCAGCACCCAGACCATGGCCGCCGCCATCGAGGAGCTGGTAGTGAGCATCAGCCACCTCTCCGACAACGCCACCCATGCCGACGAGCTGAGCAAGGTCTCCGCCAATACCCTGGAGGAGGGGTCAGGGGTCATTAAAGAGACGCTTGGCAGCATCGAGAATATCTCCACCACAGTGGGGGATGCGGCCAGCACCATCTCCGAGCTCAACGGCCATACCCAGCAGATTTCGGAGATCATCGGGGTGATCCGCGGCATTGCCGATCAGACCAACCTGCTGGCGCTCAACGCCGCCATCGAGGCAGCGCGGGCGGGTGAACAAGGGCGCGGCTTTGCGGTGGTGGCCGACGAGGTGCGCAATCTGGCCAGTCGCTCGGCGGCGTCAACCCAGCAGATCACCGGGATGATCAGCAAGATCCAGAGCGGGGCGGATGCCTCCATCCGCAGCATGGAGAACACGGTCAACAACGTCTCTCGCGGGGTCACGCTGGCCAACCAGACCGGCGAGGCGATCGCCAGCATCCAGAGCCACGCCTCCAACCTCACCGGCCTGATGGGGGAGATCAGCCACACCCTGCGCGAGCAGTCCACCGCCGCCAACGAGGTGGTCTCTACCGTCGGCAACATCACCTCTCTCTCCGAGCAATCGGGGGATGCCGCCCGCCACGTGTCGCAAGAGGCGGCCAAGCTCAAGCAGCTGTCACGGGTACTGCGCCAGGAGATGGGGCACTTCAAGCTTTAAAGAACGCTGAAAAGCAAAACGGCTGCCCGAAGGCAGCCGTTTTTTATTCGGGGTGATCCCCCGTCATTCAGTATCTATCAACCACGCAGGGCGGCGATACGCTGCTCGATGGGCGGGTGGCTCATGAACAGCTCGCTCATGGAGCGCTTGCCGTTGATGCCAAAGGCCATCATGGAGCCTTCCAGCTGCGGCTCGGCACCGCGGGAGAGGCGCTCAAGGGCGGCAATCATCTTGTCGCGACCGGCCAGCTTGGCGGCACCGGCATCGGCACGGAACTCGCGCTGACGGCTGAACCACATGACGATGATGGAGGCCAGAATACCGAACAGCATCTCCAGCACGAACACGGTGATCATGTAGGCAAAACCGCCGGTGCTGCTGCTCTCTTCCTCGTTGTTGGAGCTGAAGAAGTTGCTGATGACGCCGGCCACGATGCGGGCGAAGAACATCACGAAGGTGTTCACCACCCCCTGGATCAGGGTCAGGGTCACCATGTCGCCGTTGGCCACGTGGCTCACCTCGTGGGCCAGCACGGCTTCCGCCTCGTCACGGCTCATGCTGTAGAGCAGGCCGGAGGAGACCGCCACCAGCGAATCATCGCGGCGGGCACCGGTCGCAAAGGCGTTCATCTCGGGAGAGTCGTAGATCCCCACTTCCGGCATCTTGATACCCGCTTCGCGGGCCTGACGGGCCACAGTGCTCACCAGCCAGTGCTCGGTCTCGTTACGGGGTTGCTCGATGACCTGGACGCCATAGCTGCGCTTGGCCATCCACTTGGACATCAGCAAGGAGATAAAGGAACCCCCAAAACCGAACACGGCACAGAACACCAACAGCCCGGAAATGCTGGACTTGTTGATCCCCAGAACCGAGAACAGGATATTGAGTACCACCCCCAGCACCAGCATGACGGCCAGGTTGGTCACCAGGAATAGCATAATTCGCTTCATATAGACTCCTTGTGAAGATAAGGGACATGACCGGGGATCACTCGGGATCCCCACCTGATCATGTTAATGTCGACATTCTAGGGAGATTCGATGAATGTTCGCTGAATATGCCGTCAAAGTAGCGGCGAGATATCGAGACGCCCCTGCAAATCGGCTTCAAGCGGATTGTTTATAAACGGAATTTCGCCGAGGAAGGGGGCTGGCAGCAAGCCCCTCAGGGTGTCCAGATTTTCCTGATAATGGCTCATGGAACCATGGAGCCGATTAATTACCCACCCCGCTACCGGCAACTGATCATTGCGAATGGCGGCAAAGGTGAGCAGCGCATGGTTGAGGCAACCCAGCTTGGCCCCCACCACCATGATCACCGCCATGTTCTCCTGCTTGACCCAGTCCGACAGCAGATGCTTGCGATCGAGCGGCAGATACCAGCCCCCTGCCCCTTCCACTACCGCCAGTTCGGCCCCGGCCTGTTCAATCTTGCGTAGCCCCTCGCTCAACCCCTGCATGGTGATAGGCTGGCGCGCCTCGCTGGCGGCGATGTGGGGCGCAATCGGCGGCTCATAGGCGAACGGATTGACCACCTCATAGGGCAGCGGCAGACTCGCCGCCTCCTGCAACAGAACGGCATCCAGGTTGCGCAGCCCGTCCGGAGTGCGGGCACATCCGGCCGAGACCGGCTTGTAACCCGCGCACTTGATTCCCTGTGCGCTGAATTCGCGCAGCAGGGTGCGCGCCACCAGCGTCTTGCCCACATCGGTATCGGTGCCGGTGATAAAGAATGATTTCATACGGTTCTCTCCTTGGCAGGGCCCGTTGACTACCCTGCACACACTGCGATTCCCGGCGCTCAGCGAGGCTTGCTGAGACGGCCGAGGCACACCCGATAACTGGCGACCAGCCTGCCATCGGGCTGGCGAAACGCCTCATACGCCTGAGCCAGCTGCTGCAATCTGGCGCGACCGCTCAGACCGGCCGGGGCGGCACTCCCCTGATTGTCATTGACCTGATTGGCCCCAATCCCCTTGAGATCGCGCAACAACTGCGGCAATTCAAGATAGGCGAGATCCCAGGTGATACAACGCAGCTCGGGAGCAGATACCCCGGCGCTAGCCAGCGCCTGCTCCAATTGTGGCAGGCTGAGGAAGCGATTGACATGGGCGCGACCATCAAGCTGCTGCCAGGCGGCTCGCAACTGCCAGAGCGACTCATCGAGCAGGGTCGAGAAAAAGATCTGGCCGCCCGGTTTGACCACCCGCAGCAGCTCGCCAAAAGCCTGGGCCGGACGCTCGCACCACTGCAGCGCCAGACTGGAGAAAACCCAGTCGAACGCGTTATCGGCGAAAGGAAGCTGCTCCGCATCGCCGCAGAGCAGGCGAGCACCGCTGCCACGCAAGGCGGCCTGCGCCAGCATGCCGGGGGCGAGATCAAGCCCCACCAGCTGGTGACAACGGTTCGCCAGTTGGGGCAAGAAAAAGCCGGTGCCGCAGCCCAGATCCAGCCCGCTCACCGTCAGATCAGTGCCAACCGGCCTGTCCGGCATCCATTCCAGCAGCGCCTGACCCACCTCCTGCTGAAAGCGGGCATGGGCATCGTAATGACGAGCGGCGGCGCCGAAACGGCGAGCAAGCTGCGCCTTGTCGACCGTTTGAAAACGCTCAGTCATGGTGAGCCTCCCCAAGCGTTGTAACTGCAGGGCAGACCCCCAAGGCATCGAGCAGGCGATCCACATCCTGCTCGCGGTGAGCCGCGCTCAGGGTAATGCGCAGCCGGGCCGTACCGACTGGCACCGTGGGCGGGCGGATGGCGCTCACCCAGACGCCGCGCTCCCGCAGCCGTTCGGACAGTTGCAGGGCAACACTGCTCTCCCCCACCAGCAGCGGCTGGATCGGGGTATCGCTCGCGCCAAGCTGCCAACCCTGATCCTTTGCCCCTTGCCGGAAGCGAGCGATCAGCTGGCCAAGATGGGCGCGGGACTCATCAGCCGCGCGCACCAGTTCGATGCTCTTGCTGACCGCGCAAGCCTGCGCGGCGGGCATATGGGTGCTGTAGACATAGTGGCGGGCGAAGTTGACCAGATACTCCACCAGTTCGCGACTGCCGCCGACAAAGGCACCGGCAACCCCGAGCGCCTTGCCAAAAGTGCCCATCTGGATGTGTACGCTGGCAGGAGGAACCCCCTGCGCCGCCAGCGTGCCACGCCCCTCGGGTCCCAGCACGCCGAGGCCGTGGGCATCGTCGATCATCAGCCAGTTGCCGCTTTGGGCGGCCAATGCCGCAAGCTCAGCCCAGGGGGCCTGATCCCCGTCCATGCTGAACACCCCTTCCGAGACAATCAGTCCGCGATTTGGCTCAAGCTGCCGTTCAAGGGCCGCCATATCGTTGTGGGCAAAACGCTTCATCTTGCAAGGGAGCTGGCTGCCCATCTCCTGCAAAGAGGCGTGGTTGAGTTTGTCCTGCCACAGCAGATGCTCCTTGCCGAGCAGCGCTTTGAGCACCGCCTGATTGGCCGAAAAACCGCAGTTGAACAGCAGCACCGCCTCCACCCCGAGCCACTCGGCCAGGGTCTCCTCAAGCTGTTGGTGGGCACGGCTGTAACCGGTCACCAGCGGCGAGGCGCCGGAGCCCGCGCCATAGCGTTCAATCCCCGCGTTGAAGGCGGCCTTGATGGCGCCGTGATCCGCCAGTCCCAGATAGTCGTTGGCGGAAAAGTTGAGGTAGTCGCGCCCCGCAACCCTGAGCCGCCCGCCACTCGCCCCGTCGGTCGCGATGCGGTTGCGCAGCAGACCCACCTGCTCGCGCTCGGCCAGCGCCGTGCCCAACCCAAAGGGGCCCGTTACTGCAGGGCCGTTCATGACCGCGCAGCCCCTGCACGGGGGCGGGTGGCGTCATAAAACATCTCGGCAGGCTCGCTCTGGCGACTCACCTCGGCCAGCAGCTCCTCTTCTTGAACCTGATCCGGCTTCTGGGCCCGCTGGGCGGGGCGAATGCCGAGCCGCTTGAACAGCTGCATATCGCTGTTCTCGTCCGGGTTGGGGGTGGTCAGCAGCTTGCAGCCGTAGAAGATGGAGTTGGCCCCGGCCATAAAGCACATGGCCTGCATCTGCTCGTTCATCTTCTCCCGCCCGGCGGAGAGGCGCACATGGGAGGCGGGCATCATGATCCGCGCCACGGCGATGGTGCGGATAAATTCGAACGGATCGAGGTTCTCCTCGTTCTCCAGCGGCGTTCCCTTCACCTTGACCAGCATGTTGATGGGCACGCTCTCCGGGTGACGCGGCAGATTGGCCAGCGCCATCAAGAGGCCCGCCCGATCTTTCGCCTGCTCGCCCATGCCGACGATGCCGCCGGAGCAGACCTTCATGCCGGCGCCGCGCACATGCTCCAGGGTATCGAGCCGATCCTGATAGGTGCGGGTGGAGATGATCTCGCCGTAAAACTCCGGCGAGGTGTCGAGGTTGTGGTTGTAGTAATCGAGCCCCGCAGCGCCAAGACGCGCCGCCTGATCGGCGGTGAGCATCCCCAGGGTCATGCAGGTCTCCATCCCCAGCCCGCGCACCTCCTCAATCATCCGGATGATGTAGGGCATGTCTTTTTCTTTGGGGTTGCGCCAGGCGGCCCCCATGCAGAAACGGGACGAGCCGTTGGCCTTGGCTTCGCGGGCCCGCTCCAGCACCTTCTCCACCTCCA
>OERH01000126.1_pt1 | contig 14128 bp, 7 predicted proteins | sample 1539931 | NCBI WGS metagenome assembly OERH01 (sample SAMEA3891233, study PRJEB23780) | metagenome | biome: terrestrial biome; feature: animal house; material: water of meat washing | place: Italy | collected 2015-05-12
GCGAACATGCCGGAGCTGGAGAGGGAGCCGCACAGCACATAACCCATGGCGCCGCGATGGGAGAGCACCCCCCAGTAGTTCTTGAGGATCTGGCCCAGATTAAGGGGCTGACGGTGCTCCGGTTTCAGGGTCTCCTGAATTTTCCACTGCATCACCAGACAGATCAGCAGGCTGATCCCCACCAGCAGCCAGAAGATCACCCGCCAGCTGGCGTGGGCACTGATATAGCCGCCCACCACAGGCGCCACCAGCGGCGCCAGGGTCATCACCAGAATGACGAACGACATGGCGCGGGAAAACGCATCCTTCTCGAACAGATCGCGCAGCAGGGCATTGACCACCACAGAGCCGGCTGCACCGCCCGCCGCCTGCAACATCCGATAGGCCAGCAATTCGGGCAGGGAGTCCGCCATGGCGCAGCCCACCGAGGCGATGGCAAACATCACCAGCCCCGCCAGGATCACCGGCTTGCGGCCATAGCTGTCGGCCAGCGGGCCGTAGAAGAGCTGGCCGATGGCAAAGCCGCCCAAAAAGGCGCTGATGGTGAGCTGGGCGCCGTCGATGCTGGTGGCCAGATCCCGGGCGATGGCCGGAATGGCGGGCAGATACATATCCACCGCCAGCGGGGTCAGACCCGCCAGAGCGCCGAGCAGGATAAACAGGAAACGGGGGGAGAGGGCGGCAGCCTGAGCTGTTGGCGATTGGGGCATAGGGTGTCCAGTTGATGCGAAACGTCGGGTTGAAAAGCGCGAAAAAAGCAGTCTATCAGTTTTGTCGCGGCTATGGATCCGGTATGGCGAGCCAGAGTCCGGGCTCGGCGGCAAAGCGCGGGGCAAACCAGTGCTGGCGCACTGCAGTGGGCATCTCGCTCGCGGCGATGGGGCGGCGACTGAGGCGGCAGGCTCCCTGAGAGAGCGCCAGCGCCGCATCCCCCTTGTACCAGCCATCGGTCACCGGCAGAGCTGTGGTCTCCCGCAGCAGCCGCACGCCCCACTGGGTCACCAGCGCCGGGCACGCTGTTTCTGCCAGCCTTGCTGCCTGCACCATGGCGGGCGGACGGGGCAGGGTGAAGGTCGCGCCGAGCAGCAGCAATCCGGCCACCGCGACCACCCCCTCGCCACGGCGTGGCAGCCAGCCTGCCAGCAGCACGATACCGAGCAGGGTGATGGGGGCCAGATGGCGGGGATTGTCGGGATTCTGGCCAAACAGGGTCCAGAGCAGCAGGGCGAGCCAGTAGAGCGTCCAGAGCGGGGGGAGGGCGGCAGGGTGGTTTTTTGATCTTTGCCAAAGCGGCAGTACCAGCAGCGCCCCAACAGCCAAGGGCCAAAGCGGGGTGAGCTGATCGTTGAAGGTGCGCGCCCAGCTCAGCAGCCGATCGCCGTGGGCCGCCGCCGTGTTGCCCCACAGGGTAAAGTGGCCGTCGGTAAAGCGCCGCCCCTCGCTGAAATAGGCCCAGCCATCGGCCTGCCAGACAAACAGCAGGCAGGCTAGCCCCACCAGCGCGATGGGGAGCACAAACCTGACGCGCGTGCCCTGCTGCGCCAGCCCGAGCCACAGGGGCAGCAGCGCCAGCACAAAATAGGAGGGGCGCAGCGCCAGCATAAGGCCCAGCAGCAGACCCGCCAGCGCAATTCTGCGCTGCTGCAAGGCCAGCAGCGTCCCGAGCCAGGCGGCGAGCGCGGGCCCGTCCGAAAGGCCGGAGAGCGCCAGCGTCGGGGTGAGCGGCAGGGCCAGCACCAGCAGCCAGACCGGCGCGAGCAGGCTTGGCCGTTGCCACAATCTGACCGCCAGCAAGGCGGCGAGCGGCGCCAGCAAACTGCTACCGAGCAGACTTGCCCACTGCACCGCGCGGGCCGGATCGTCCACCGCCAGATTGATCAGCCGCGCCAGCCAGATAAAGGCGGGGTAGCCCGGAAAGTGGGGGGAGAACTCCAGCACGCTAAAGCGCGTCACCCCGTGGGCGAAATTGAGGGCATCGTCGGAATCGAGCGCCACCGGGAAGGCCAGCAGCCAGCCGAGCCAGGCCAGTTGCAGCAGAATGAGCAGCCAAATGGTGGTGGAGCAGGGGGAAGGCCAACGCCGGGCCATTACCTTACCCCTCATCCCCAGCCCTTCTCCCGCAAGGGGAGAAGGGGGCAAACCGGCGTCCGGGTGCATTTATCGGTAGGCCGTGCGTAGGGTGGGTAGAGCGCAGCGAAACCCACCGTTTGTCACAGCGAGGTGGCGCAATGATTGGCAGGTTGCCATCAAAGCGGCGCCAGCACGGCCATCAGCGCTTTTTCTGCATCGCTAAAGGCGGCGGCGTCGGCGGGCTTGGCGCCCACCCCGAATACCCCCGGGTTGCCGATGGCATCCAGCACCTTGGCCAGCGCCTGTTCGGCTGCCTTGCGATCCCCTTCATTGAGGGAGGGGAGGATCAAGTCGAGGAAGCGCTTGCTCTTGACCACCAGCACCTTGGCGGTCTGGTAGTCGCCAAGATTCTGGCTGGCCCCTTCGAGGCGGCGCTCGATCTCCGCCTTGTAGGCCCGGTTGAGCAGGGCGGCGGTGGCTGCGGCATCTTTGGCCTTGATGGCGGCGGCCAGCGGCCCTTGCAGCTCCACCTTGTGGTGCTGTTCCAGATAGGTCAGCTCGTCGGCAATCTCGCTCAAGGTGGCGCTGGCATCCTTGCCGTCAGTGGCGGCGCCCAGCAGCGCTTCGCGGGCGTCGATCAGTGGCTCCTTGCCGGCGGCGGCGTAGGAGTAAGCCTGCGCCTGCCCGCTCAGGGCCAGCAGCAGGGTGAGGGCGAGTAAACCCGGGCGGATGGTCATCCTGTTCTCCTTACTTATGCCAATGGCGCGGCACTCAGGCCACGCTCTGGGTTTCAATCACGGTATTTTCGTTGCGATGGTTGAAGATGGCGTGGCGTCTGTCCACCCCGTCGATCACCATGTCGGCGGCCATCATCCCCATCTCCATGGCGGTGTCGGTGAAGATGTAGCGGAATGTCCCCTGACGGCCGGTCATGATGAGGTTACTGATCGGCATCAGCGCCTTGATGGCTTCGTTGCGGCGCGCCTGATAGCCCAAATCCATCAGCGGATAGGCGTATTCGCTGCGGGCTTCGAAGGTCTCATCGCCAAGCTTCTGGGTATCGACGCCGAGGCTCGCCAGATCGGCGGTAACCCGACCGCGCAGATCAGAGAGCGGCGCCTGCCAGGTGGCATCCCCCGGATTGCAGGGGATCTCCAGCATCACCGAGGTCTGGCCCTGGGGCGCCATAAAGGGGCTGCGGCGGCGCGGCTCCTGCAGGCGGGTCGCCAGAATATGGGGGTCGGAGAGGTACTGCCAGGTGTTGTCCGACAGGTTCTCTGTTTTAAGCGGCATATTGACGAAGCGAAGCGACCGGTAGTGCAGATCGCACGGCAAGCCCAGATGCTGGCAGGTGAGCGGCAGCGGCAGGGTGGAGATCACCTGATCAAAGCGCTCGCTCTGCTCAACGTCATCTTGTTTCCAATACACCCGTTCAATGCGGCCATCAGCCTGCTCGAGGCGGGTGATGGTGGCGCCGGTTTTCAGCTCAACGCCCTCTGCCACCAGTCGCTCCCCCAGAGTGGTGAAGATCTGGCCGAAGCCATATTTGGGGTAGCGGTATTTGCGGGCATAGGTGCGCACCGAGATACTGCCGTTGCGTCTTGGCAGCAGGCGGCGCGCCACGTCTTTGAGATCGATCAGGCTGATGCGCTGACCGGCCCAGTCGGCGGAGAGCTTGTCCGGGTTGATGCCCCACAGCTTGCCGGTGTAGCCCTCGAAGAACTGGCGATAGAGGGTGCGGCCGAAGTGGCTCTGGATCCACTCGGCAAAGCTCGCCTTGGCGAAATCATCCGGCTTCTTGCTAAAGGGCAACAGCAGCAAGTCTTTCACCGCACCGGCCATCAGGGCCAGCGGCGCCGTCTTGAGCAGGTTGGGCAGGTTCAAGGGGTAGTCATAGGTGCGCCCGCCAAAGCGGATCACGCTCTTGCGCTCGGCGTGGAGCAGGTCGTCCCCCATCAGCTCGTCGATAAAGGCGAGCAGCTCGGGGTTCTTGGTGATAAAGCGGTGGCCGCCGTAGTCAAAGCGATACTCCCCATCGCGCCCCTTGAAGGTCTGGGTGGCGCACATGCCGCCGACCACCGGCTCCTGCTCGAACAGGGTGACTGCAAAACCGGCGCGGCGCAGGCGCCAGGCCGCCATCAAACCGGCGGGGCCAGCGCCCAGCACTGCAATGCTTTTCTTGTTGTTATCGCTCATGACCTATTCCGAAACTGCTTGATAGATAAGGGAACCGCGCCAAGGCGCGGCTCCCGAATAGTGTTGTTACCCCGTGGCCTTGTTGCCACAGGGCGTGCGGGCTCAGCCCTTGCTGGATGCGGCGCTCACCTGCGGGCGATAGCTGCGCTGCCAGAGGGTAACGAAGATCGCCAGATAGAGGGCCCAGGTCAGCAGCTGCAAGCCAGCGGGTGAGGCATTGTAGCCAAACAGGGCGCGCAGGAAGGTACCAAATACCCCCTGATCGTCGAGAATGTGGCTGATGTCGAACACCGGCGTGGTCCAGAAGGTGATGATCTCTGCCGCCTGCAACATGTTGACGGCGGACGACAGCAGACCTGCGGCGATGATGATGATAAGCAGGCCGGTCCAGCGGAAGAAGGGGGCCAGCGCCACCTTGCGGGTGGAGCGCAGCAGCCCCCACACCAGCGCGATGGAGACCAGCAGCCCCGCCAGCGCGCCCATCAGGCCGGATTGCAGATCCACCCCTTGCCCGGAGTAGAGCAGGGCGGAGAAGAAGAGCACGGTTTCAAACCCTTCGCGCATCACCGCCAGGAAGGCGAGCAGCACCAGACCAAACAGGTTGCCGCCATCGATGGCCGCATCGATGCGCGCCGTCATGGCCCCCACCTGGGATTTGGCCTGCTTTTGCATCCAGATCGCCATATAGGTGAGCACCAGGGTGGCGAAGATCAGGATCCCCGCCATCAAGAGGTGGTTGTAGCGCTCGCTCTCGAACTGGCTCACCACCACCTGGAACAGGAAGGCGACGACAAGGGAGGCGATAAGGCCGAGCCCCACCCCCAGATAGATGAACTTGTTGTAGCGGCTCGCCCCCAGCTTGGCGAGGTAGGAGAGGCAGATGCCGACCAGCAGGAAGGCTTCCAGCCCCTCGCGCAGGGTAATGAGAAAACTTGCAAACATCAGGATTGAGGCTCCGTAGCGGGCGTGACGGGGAGAGGCTGCAAGGTAAGTTGCAACCGATTTAGCTGCACTATGGGTGGCTCCGGCAAGCTCGGCTCGGCGGCGCGCACCGCATCATTGACCCACTTGGGGTAGGTGCGGAAATTGAGTTTGATATCGGCCTTGAAGGGCCCTTGGGCATCTGCGGGTAGCGGCCAGGCTTCATCGCGCCAGCCATCGGCCGGAATGCGGGTATCTTCCAGCAGTTTGGCGTAGCGCCAGAACTTGAGCCCCACCGGCTTGCCCTCGGCATCGCCGAACACTTTTCTGAACAGTCGCGCATCCTCAGGGACGGCGCCATCCACCGGCTGGCCGCTGGCAAGCACCAGCTTGCCGCTGGCGTCGGTGACGGTCAGCTCCAGCCAGAGTTCACGAAAATCGGCCACCCCGGTGGGCAGGGCATGGCCCGCGCCGGTATTGGCGACCCGCACCACCAGCTGCTGACTATCGGCAGCCTGTTCGATACGGGCGGAGAGGGTAGCGCTGGAGCGCAAGAGCGCCAGACTCTCCTGTTCAAGGTCGGGGTTGCGCAGCCCCACCAGCTGGTGCTGGGCGCCGGTAAAGTTGTGGCGATAGAGCCGCGCCTTCATGGTGCCGTTTTCGGTGGACTGGCCCGCCACCGGCGCGCCGCCATTGCCCGGCTCCGGGTTCATATGGCAGTCGATGCAGGTGCGCCGTTTGGCGGGATCCTCGGCCTTGGCGAAGCTGGATTTTTCCCACTCGTCCCAGGTGTTGACGATATTGGCGCCGGTGCCCGGGGCAAACTCGTTGTGGCACGACTTGCACAGGGCCGCGTCGCGGTAGAAATCCTTCTGATAGGAGGCTTTGTGGGCCGCCGGACGGGCGTTGATCTGCCGCTCGGCCAGCCAGTGCTGGAGGCTGCCGCCCGCGGCATCCTCGAACACATAGCTCTCGCGGTCTTTCAAATTCACGGTAAAGGCGCTGTTGCCGCCCGCATCTTCTACCTTGGTGATGCGATGGCAGAGCACGCAGCCGGTCCCTTCCTCAACCACAGGTTCGCCCGCCTTGTGGGCGGCAATCAGCGAGGCGCCGCCCTGCTCGAACATGTGGGAGCCCTTGGGCAGATCCAGCTGGCCTGTCATCACCTGCTGGGGCATGTGGCAGCCCTGACACCACTGGCCGAACGCTTCCCCTTCGGTTTCGCGGGCCAGCGCCTGCACCACCTTGTAGTAGGGGTGGGAGTTGCCCATCAGCCGGTGGTTGCTCTCGCTCCAATCCTTGAACGCTTGGCTGTGGCAGTTCTGGCAGGAGGCGGAGTTGAGCCACTCCTTCGGGTGAGTGGTCGGCGCCTTGGCGGGATCCGTGCGCGGGGCATCGAGTCGCAGCCAGTTGGCGAGATAGGGGAGGTTGCCATCGGCGGTGACGAAGGCGTGCAGATCTTCCATCATCGCTTTCACTTCCGGTTGGGGCCTCGCGGGGTCAACTGCCTCGGCCCCATCGCGGGTGTCATGGCCCATGCCGCCCTGGGTCTGCTGGGTCATGCGCAGGTATTCGCCGACAAAATCCCCCGCCACCATGTTGGTGAGGTTGGCGTGGCCGTTGATGGCGTTGTCGCCGCTCTTCTGGCGATGGGCCGCCATCAGATAGCGGTTGGTGAAGTTGAACCCGTCCAGATGGCAGGAGTTGCAGCTCATCCAGTTGTCCCCCGCCATGGGGAAGCGTGAGTTGGACGCTGTGTTACCAAGGTTGAACAGCCGCTCGCCGCGCTGAAGCGGCTCGGGGCGCGGATCCGTCTCTACCAGCTTGGCGAAGTGGGGCACATCGACGGTGACTCGGGCAAACGGGCCGCTGCCGCCGCTATTGAGGCGGGTGAGATCCTGCCCCATGGCGTTGTGCACCAGAATATGGTCGCCATCGATCAGCAGATCCCGCGGATTCTGGCCCGGCAGGTGACGCAAGAGCTGGGTCGCCTTGGCGCCCCCCTGAAACTTCTTGCGGCGGTGGCGGTTGTTGTTGGACTTGCCGCTGCGGGAGAGATCAAACACCAGCAGATCTTCCGAGCCCGCTAGCGTCAGATAGACCCGCTTGCCGTCGGCGGCGAAGCGCGCCGCGAACGGGTTGGAGACGATCTGGCTGCGGTTGCCGACGCTTGGCAGGTTGATCTGCAAAAAGAGCTGTTTTCTTTCATCGACCCGCTCTTTCTCCTCATCGAGATCGATGATGGAGACGGCCGGAAAGACGGTGCTCTGAAACTGGAAGGGGTGATCGAAGCTCCACAGCACATGGGGCAGCCAGGCCTCGCTGCCATCGGGGGAGAGGGCGATGCCATCGAGCAGGCGCGGCAAGCCCTGGGAGTCGCTCGGCGTGTCGCTGTGGGTCTCGGCCAGGGTGATGAGCTTGGGCTTGGGAAGCGAGGAACCCTTGGCGCCGTGGCCAAGCTTGGCGAGATCATAGATGGCGAGCTGGCCGGTCATGGCGTGGGTGAGCAGCAGGCGATCGTCGTCGGTCAGGGCCAGCCCGCGGGGAGTCTCGGCGGTTTCTGCATCCAGCTGGAGGTTGCCCGCGGTGTCGTAGGCCTGCAGGCGAGCGGATTCGAACAGCGTGACCCAGAACCACTGCCGCTTGGCATCGAAGATGACCCCGTAGGGTCTATGGCCGGTGGGGATCGCCTTTTCCAGATCGAGATCATCATCCAGCAGCAGCAGGCGATCGCCGCTGTAGTCGGTGACCAGCAGGGTGCCGTCATCGGCGCGGGCAAGCTGGCGCAGATCGCCCCCCAGCTGCACCTCTTTTAGGCGCTTGCCGCTATCGCGCTCAAGCAGGGTGACCGAGCCTGCGCTCAGGTTGGCGGTGACGAGGCGCGGGGCGCTTCCCTCCTCATAGGCGAGCATCCCGGCACCCATCTGCTGGGCAGTGGCAAAGGGGCTGGCCAGCAGCAGGACGAGGGCCAGCAGGGGTGACAAATATGCAGAGAACGATGACTTCAACATGGGATCAGGAGCGCCATTTCAAGATGGTCCAGCGCCAGGCGTGGCGCAGCACCAGAGGAGTTAACGCCAACGCGCTCAGCCAGTGGGCCCAGCTGGCGAGGTTGCCCATGGCATCGCCCGGAGTGCCGTGCAGCACCAGCAGCAGGCCGCTGGCCAGACAGATCAGCAGCAGGGCTTCAATAATCCGCCCCGTGGTGCGTAAAAAGGGTTTGTTGCTGCGGTTCAACAAGCTGCGATGGGAGAGCCAGAAGGCGCCAAACAGCAGGGGAAACAGGGTGAGCGAGAGCATCACATGGAAAAACAGATTCCAGCGTGCCAGCGACCAGAGCGGGGTCAGCGGTTCCCACAGCAGCAGGCCGGAGAAGAACATCAGATAGAGGGTGCCCTCGGCGGCCTGATGGTGGTAGGCCAGCCACTGCCAGAATTGTCGGGGTGAGAGAGAAAGGCTTGTCATAAAGGCTCCAGCACCCGGGCGGGGCAGCCCGGGGGGAGCAAGTTTATAACGCAGTAAGAGTAATGAAAAGTGTTATCAATTGTATTGCTGGTGAATCAAGGCTGAACAAGCACAGTGATCAAGCTCGACTATTTATGCTCCGCCATCCGCTCGGTCACCGCATAGATGAGCGCGGCCAGCGAGAAGGCGAGAAACACCACCACGGACCACTTCATATCGACTTCATTGATGATGCCATCTTCGAGAAACGCCTTGAGCACCTCCACTCCGGCGATGGTCACCAGCGAGTTGATGACGATGAGCTTGAGGGAGGCAAAGTTGATCTTGCTAAGCCAGTTGCTGCTAAGGGAGGCGCGCTGCTCTTCCGTCTGGATAAATTGCACATAGCCACAGATAGCAACCAGGATCAGCATCTGGGCCACCAGTATAAAGTCCACCAGGGTCAGCACGCCGGTAATGAGGTCCAGATAGGGGATCTCGAAAATGTTTACAGAAAGCTGATAGAGCTGCATGGCAAACTTCACCATCAGCAATACCACGCAGATGAGAATGCCAATGTAGAAGGGGAACATCATCAATCTGCTGCCATTGAGCATGAAATTGAATCGACGCATAAAAACTCCAAGGTAAGGGAAGCTGGGTGATTATGACCTGAATTGAGGCTATTGGCAGCGACGTGTCGTCAAGTCACCAAGCTTTCACTATCACCTATTGCAGTACCAGCACAGCTGGTGCTGCAAGTCGTGAAGGTCTATCCCGGTAGCATGGGGGCTACCAGTTTGGTTCATAACTCCAGCTCGATTATGGGGATCTCCCAACGTTCGCTGCGCATCTTGGGTTGATACTCATCCTTTTCCTGCTCTTTACGCCGCTCTACCAAGGCGATCACTCTGGCTTCGCGGATTGTATTCACATCGAATTTCCAGGTTTCTTCTCCCTGTAGGGAGAGGCGAGCGATCTTGTGACTGCGGTGATAGACATGGAGCCTGTCCTGTTTGTCGGGGGCAATGCGTACGGCATCGCCTACTTTCAACGCTCTCAGTTCGTTGTGAATAGTCTGGCCTTCATCACTGTGACCTGCATATCCCAACACCAGTTGCGACATACCCATCATGGCGAAACGACGTTGTCTGTCCGGTCGGGTTGCGTTAGGTCTCTGCACGTAGCAGTGGGAGGCGATCAGTGGAATATGGGGATTACGTTGATCGTGGCGAGCCATGAGAACCAGCCTTTCGATAGCACGTGTCATCCCCACATAGAAGAGGCGCCGCTCTTCTTCCAGGTTACTGGTCGATAGCTCCGCCGCGCGTTGCCAGCCGCCGTCGAGAAGTATCACATGGCGATACTCCTCCCCCTTAACCCCATGTACTGTACTTAACAATACCCCTTTACCGAAGCGGATCTGGCGCTTTTGCTCGCTCAAATACTCGTAGAGGAACATCAGGAAGTGGTGGGCAGAAAGAGCGTGCTCTCCCTGGCTGGCTTGCCATTGAGCAATCAGATCGTGCAGTAGCTCCTCCCAACGGTTGGCCAGTGAGAGTGGAGGGAGAGGGGCTGCAAGTTGCTCCGCTGTCAGCAGGGCATGACCTTGCTGTTGTAGCCAATTCTGATAGCGCAAGATTTCACGGCAGCGATGCACAGGAAAACCGTTCTCTTTATCCAGAGTAAAACGACAGGGAATATCGGCATCTGCCAGCGCCGAGCGAACCCAGGCCAGTTCCTCCTTCTCCAGCCCATTACGGGCCAGCACGGCGATAGATTCCAGCGGGCAAGTGGGAGTCTTCTCACGGATAAGCGCGATATGTCTCACGACCTCGGCTGCCTGTTGGGCTACATCCTGGCACTGCTGGATGATGACGCGACCCTGTGCTGTCTCCATCCCCTCCCAGTGCCCCCCAGCCACTTCCATCTTGCGCCTGTCGTCGATCTCGATGGGATGTGTACGCTTCATGCGATCCTGATTGTGCTCAATCAGGTGGTTGGAGGTCTCGATGATGTGGGCGGTGGAACGATAGTTCCAGGTCAGGAAGTGAGTCTGGGCGTTGTAGTCTTGCTCAAAGCGGCGAATAAAGCTGACGTTCGCGTCGCGAAAGGCGTAGATGGATTGGTCGTCATCACCCACGGCCATCAGGTGCAGGCGCGCTTCTTCATCCTCTTCGCTTTTTCCAACCAGTGCAGCGATCAGTTGGTACTGCTGTTCGTCAATGTCCTGATACTCGTCGACGAGCAGAAATTGCAGCCCACCGAGCAGCTTTTCCCGCTGCTCTTCCAATTCGAGACCGAGCTGGTTCTGCTCTCCCCGGAGCAGCTTGATAGCGTCATCAATGATGGTGGTAAAGTCGATATCGTCGGATGTCCGGTTTTGCACCGCATTGCCTGTCAGGCTCATCGCGAGACCGTGAAAGGTGAATACCGAGACCCGTGCTCCGTCACGCCCCAGCAACTCGGTCAGGCGTCGGCGCAGGGACATCGCCGCATTATGGTTGTAACAGAGCAACATGATCCGCGATGGGGAGATTTGCTTGACCCGCATCAGGTAGGCGCAGCGGTGGATAATCACCTTGCTCTTGCCTGAACCCGGGCCTGCCAGTACCAGCAAGTTTTGCTCGGGCGGTGCCTGAACGATCTGCTCCTGGGCACGGTTGTGAAGATCTTCGACAATGCGCTTCCAGGAGTGTTCGCTGGTCGCCAGCTCCAGGATTTTGTTGCGCCCTTTGAAGTAGTGACCGAGGAACTTGTCAGCTTCCATGGAGAAGTAGTCTGTCACCAGCTTTTTGGCTTTCTTGAAGTGTTCCAGGCTGATGCGGGCGTATTCATTCATCACATGGATCTGAATCACCTTCTGGCGATAGTGATGCTCAAGCGGCTGATAGTCTGCCTTGTTGTATTGTTGCTGCCGCTCAGCCGTCAGCGTGAGGGTCATAGCGCTTCGGAACACGGCAAGGCCATTTTGCAGCACGATGGCGTGTTGCTCATGCAGGTAGAGCAGTGCCCGCTCTGCCCCTTTGAGCAACCACTCCTGCTGGCTGCTTGCCTCCCGCTTGTTCATGAGCTGAGCCACATCCATGTCTTCTCGCAGGTATTTGACCAGTTGCTCCAGGGCAAATGACAGCATCACCTGGCGCTGGACACTCTCTTCGCTGCTTGCCAACAGGGTGTAGAGAAAATCGAGGGTGGCGCCAGTGACGCGATGGCGTTGATCAATTGTCTGCTCAATCTGGGACCAGGTTCGGTTGAAGGTGAGTTGGTAAAGATCCCGAGAGAGATATTTGACATCAATGGAGCCTTTCTCGCCCCCCGAGCGACCATCCTGGGCCCAGCTGGTCAGCAAATTGCGCAGCAAGCCAGGGTTACACCGCTCATGCCCCAGATCTTTGATGGCCTGATTGACCAGTCGAATGTTAAAGGTCAGCCCTTGCCCTGTATCAGGTTCGGGCTCTTGTTCACGCAAGGTGTCCAGCATCGCCTTTTCAATGCTGTGTACTTGCCCGCAGAGCACCCGGGCATTGTCTCTTCCTTTGGGGCGAAGCCAGGTAGTCAGTAACATCCCCTGAGAGAGAAGACCGACATCCGCCATCTGGGTGAGTACCCGCATCACTTCGCTGGCCTGAACACCACTTCCTTTGTCTGCCATGTATTGGCCTGCCTCTTCGGCAATGGCATCGGCACTGAGACCATCATCATCGGCAGCACTCATCAGCGCCTGGATAACCGCTTGCCATATGGCTTTGGCCTTGGGGGCCAGTTTCAGACTCTCTACCCTTTTCATCGCCTCCTCGGTGGAGGCAAACAGGGGACGACCCTGAAATACCTGAGTGATGTTGTCACTACGTTCCAGATAGCCCGCTCGTTCGAGCCAGGCAATAGCTGTCTTGACTTTGGTATCCGCATTGCTGTCATCGGCAGCGAAGCTGGTTTCTACCTCTGGCTGGTTGATGAGCTCTGCACTGGTGGCGACCAGTGGCGAGTTGTTATCCTGCTTGCCGCCTTTGCTGGCCCTGAGCCTTATTCCGCGCAGGATCTGTTTGATATCGCGCAGGCTGACTTCACTCATGGCCTCGAGCTGGAACTGTTTCTCGATATCCTGTTCATCAAACAGCAGTACGCAGTGGGCTTGTGCTGTATCGCGGCCAGCTCGTCCCGCTTCCTGTAGATAGTTTTCGAGGGAGCCGGGGATATCGGCATGGATCACCAAACGCACATCATCCTTGTCGATCCCCATCCCGAAGGCATTGGTCGCGCAGATGACCCGGATCTCGCCATTGATAAATTGTTCGAGGGTCGCTTTCTTCTGGGCACTGTCCATTCGGGCGTAAAAGCGCGAGACAGGGAGGGATTGTTGCTGACCGAGGAAATCGGCCAGCTCGTCCACGCTGCGCTTGGTTGCGCAGTAGATAACGCAGGAGCCGGGCTTTTCCTCACCAAAGAACTGCTCGAGCAGGTTAAGGATATGGCCCTGTTTATTGAGACCGGGACACTCAACGACGGCATATTCGAGGTTGGTACGTTCAACCCCGCCTTCCAGTCTGAGAAGAGGTCGGGGCTGTTTGTCGAGAAACTGGGCGCAAATATCCTCAATCACATCCGGTTTGGCGGTCGCGGTATAGCAGAAGACAGGAGGCATGGGGACCTGCTGTTCCTTGGCAATTGTGGCGATGGCCTTGGCGCAGTAGAGATAGTCAGGGCGAAAATCATGTCCCCATTTCGACAGGCAGTGCGCTTCGTCAAATACCCAGCCACCGATTTGACGTTGTCGTATTGCTTGTTTGACTGTGCGGTTGCGCAACTGCTCGGGGGAGATATAGAGCAAGGCGATATCCCCCATGCGGATCTGTTCAAGAATCGCGCCTCGCTCTGGTAGCGTCAGCAGCCCCGAGATAGCGGCAACCCCTTCAATACCGGCCTTGTGTTTAAGGTTGTCCACCTGATCCTTCATCAGTGCCTGCAGGGGGGATATCACGACCGTGAGAGCACCGCTTCGCTGGTTACGCACCAGTGCCGGGAGCTGGTAGCAGAGCGACTTACCGCCGCTGGTTGGGAGTATGCCGAGCAATGCGACGCCAGCCATGGCTTCCTCGATCAAGGTCTTCTGCAATGGTGTCCCATCAGGCAGGTTGCGGAAGTTGTCGAGCTCGAAGATTCGTTGCAGATGGCGGCGTGCGTCGTGGTTCTCCTGACAATAGCTGCAGTCAGCATGACCGCAGTGACGTTCACGAACTGTGTGAATGATCTCTGCTGTCTGGGGGAAGCGGCGCCAAATCCAGGGCGGCAGCACAGAGTTGCCGCCGGACACGGGCAACCAGGCGCAGGCATAAGCCAACGGTAACAGCAGCATAGGTTGACGCAGGGCATCGCCAATCACCCGGTTGAGCTGATTGGGGCAAGCCTTCTCATGGGCAATGCTCTTGATCAGGGTGGGTAGCTCGGAGACCCTTACTGGAGGACGGCCCGTAAGCCTTGCAAACACCAGTGACAG
>OERH01000128.1_pt1 | contig 14033 bp, 3 predicted proteins | sample 1539931 | NCBI WGS metagenome assembly OERH01 (sample SAMEA3891233, study PRJEB23780) | metagenome | biome: terrestrial biome; feature: animal house; material: water of meat washing | place: Italy | collected 2015-05-12
TCATCCAGATTGCCGAACACCAGCGCCTTGGTGGGGCAGGATTCCACGCACGCCGGCTCCTTGCCCGCCGCCAGGTTGGTCTTGCGGCAAAAGTCGCACTTGTCTGCCACTCGGGTCACAGGGTTGATAAAGCGCACCTGATAGGGGCAGGCGGCGAGGCAATACATGCAGCCGACGCAGAGATCCGCGTCGACATCGACGATGCCATCCTCCTTGCGGATATGGGAGGCACCGGTCGGGCAGACGTGCACGCAGGGGGCGTTGTCGCAGTGCTGGCAGGACTTGCGAAAGAAGTGGTACTCGGCATCGGGGAAGGTGCCGATGGGGCCTGAGCGGATGATCTCGAGGCGCGAGACCCCCTCTGGCACCTGATTCACCTCCCGGCAGGCATCCATGCAGGCGGTGCAGCCGATGCAGGCCGTCTCGTCGTGGATCATGCCATAGCGTATCCCGTCGATGGTCTGGCTGTGGGCGAGGGGGGTGGCAAGGGAGCGGGTGTTGGCACGAGCAGCCCCCGTCATCATGATGAGGGCCCCCGCGCTCATCCCCGCCATAAAGTGACGGCGAGAGCAGCTCATGGTGCCTCCTTGCCCGAGGTGGTGTTCGCCTTGGCCGCCTTGACGGCCTCATGCTGCTTGCTGTGGCAGTCGACGCAGAGCTTGATGCGGGATTTTTCCGGGATCCCCACCATGGGCTCCTTGGCCGGATGCAACTGGTGGCAGCTGGTGCAGGTGAGCTTGGTGGCGTGCACGTCGTGGGCCCAGAGCGCCTCGCGCAGTGGTTTGGGCTCGTGGCAGCTCATGCAGACTCCATTCTGCTCGCTGATGGGATAAAGCTTGATGCTCTCTTTATCCTTCAGGCTGTGGCTGAAGCGCATCACATCCTTGACCCCTTCCCGGTGCTGGGGGGAGGGCTGGCCGTGGCAGTTGGTGCAGGTGACAGGTGCCAGGTTGTTGGGATTGGTCGCCTGACCATGCTTGCCGTGCATCCCCTCGCTCTGCTCCTTGTGACAGTCGGTGCAGGCCTTGTCGGGATTGCGTAAAAATTCCACCTCATGTGTAGCTGGAACAGGGGCTGCTGCCGGCTCGGCCGCCTGACCCTGCAGGCTGGTGAGCAGCATGGCTGCCATCAGCATCAGTCGTAAAAAATCCATCGTTAAATCACCCATAGGAAGCCTCCATCCGCTGCGGGCCTGGTCTGGCCGGGCCCGCAGGCGCCGTTACTGTGCCAGCCGTCCGGCCGCTTTGGCCTCGGCATCCCAGGCGGGGACCGTGGTCTTGAGGAACTGGGCCTTGTCGCTGTTGAACTGCTTCATATCCATGCCAAGGGCGGCTTGCGCTTTCTCCTTGGTGGAGATGTCGGGGATGGCGATTTCGTGGCTGATCCCCTTGCTGGCCAACAGGCGCGCCAGCTTGGTGCGGGCGTCAGCGGCTTTATCCAGCGCGCTGCCAAGTACCTTGAGGGCCACTTCGGGGGCGTGCATCTGCACCCCGTGGGAGGCGATGGCGTAGTCCCAGCGCCACTGGGCGTGACGGATGTCCTGCAGAATATCCTTCATCTCTGCCTCGGTGGCGCCGGCATCCCAGGCCGCCTTGGCTTCAAAGTGGGCGTGTACCAGCTGCTTCTCGACCTTCAGCTTGGTCTCGATCACCGCCTCTTTGCGCTGCTTGACGATCCCTTGCAGCATCTCCTTGCTCTGGGTGTGGCAGTTGCGGCAGGTCTGCTCGAAGCGATCGAAGGGGTTGCCCACCTTGTGATCCGTGTAGACCTTGCCCTGCTCGTTCTGCACCTTGGGCATGTGGCAGTCGACACAGGCGACGTTGTTCTGGCCGTGAATGCCGGCGCGCCAGGTTTCGTACTCGGGGTGCTGGGCTTTCAGCATGGGGGTTTTGGAGAGGGCATGGGTCCAGTCGGCAAAGCCGATTTCATCGTAATAGGCCTCCATCTGCTCAACCGTGGTGCCCTTGTCCCAGGGGAATTTGACCGCCTTGGTGGGGCCGCTGAAGTAGTACTCCACGTGGCACTGGCCGCACACCTGGGACTGCTGATCGAAGCGCCCCTGCTCCTTGAACGGCTTGCCGATGGCGGTCATGGCCCGGTCGGCATAGGGACGGGAGAGGTGCAGGGCAGGTTTGCCCTCCTTGAACTCCTTCGAGGCGGTGTCGTGGCAGTCGGCGCAGCCGATGGTGTTGACTACTTCCGGCCCACCCTTGGCCCACATCCCCTTGAAGTAGCCATCTTCACCCTTCTCGTCGATGACGCGGGCCACGTCCGGGCCTTTGCAGCTCCAGCAGGCCATGGGCAGCGGACCATCTTCGGCGGTCTTGGGGGCGCCGGTGCGCAGGGTTTCCCGCACGTCGGTCAGCGCATAGAAGTGGCCGCGCGGCTTGTTGTAATCCTTGGCGAAGGGGTAACCGCCCCACAGCACCACCATATTGGGATCTTCCGCCAGCGCGTCGGTGCGCTCCTTGCTTTCGCTGGTGGCTTGCCAGCTGGTGAACTGATCGGCGTGATCCTTGGCGAACAGCTCGCTGCGCGCCTCTATCTTGCCCTTGGTGGTTGCGTCATCAGCCAGTGCCCAGCCGCTGGTGCCAAGGCTGGTAGTCAGCAGCAGGGTGGCGAGGCCCAGTTTGATATGCCTGTGTTGTGAACCCACGTTTATCACTCCCAGATAAATGTTTTGGTCTCGTCTGACCCGTTCCATCTTGGTGTGGATCTTCCCCCCGTCGGGCGGGGTGGGCAGACATTCGCTTGCGGGTGAATAAAACCGCGCAATATATGATTGCTCGAGGGTTACCCTAACAAATAGGTAAATTTAATGATGATTTATCGGAGGGAGAGTTGTGCCAGATCAATTGGTGCACAGGATTGATCGCTGAAATGAGATCTGGATTAAATTTTATGGAAACTCAACTTCTTGTTAACTGCCGAGCATTCGATGGCAGGAGTTTGATCGATACAGTTACGTACTGGCACTTTTTGCTGCTGATCCTGATTGCTGCCGTATTGTTCACATATTCTGGCAATGTCTTATGCTAATAATTGACTGAATATGCAAATTTGCGGTGTTGTGGTGTGAGCTTTTGACCTTCGGATTATGATCCATTTATTGAAGCTGCAGTGGATTTATCGTCAAACGACAGAAATGGTCACATGAAGTCTGATAGACCTATTAATAAAGGTGATGGGATTGGGTTCATCCAAATCTCATTTCATTTAAAAAGGCCTGTTAGATGCACAATCTTGTAAGTTATGGCCATTTTATGGCAATCATTGTCGAAAATAGCGAAAAGACCCACTTAGTCTGGTGCGGTATGATTATTGAACAGACAAGTACCCTGTAGGTACTGATGTTGGTGGTTAAGGTTTTGCTGGAGGTTGTATGGCTGAGTTGCAAATTGAAAAGTCCACGGTGATCTCCCAACTCGAGGGCTCCGTGTTTGTCATCAGTGCAGATGGATCTGTCATACGAGCAAAGGTGGGGATGGCATTGCAGCCGGGGGACCGCCTGCAAACTGCCCAAGGGGGCCACTTTCAACTAGCCGAGCCGGGCAGTGAGCCTGCTGGTGAGCAAGATATGGCCGCCAAACCTGAGCCCGCCACACCTGCTGCTGATGGACAACCGACCGATCCGGAACTGGCCTCGTTGCAAGAGGCGATCCGTCAGGGTATTGACCCGACCGAATTGTTCCAGGAGACCGCCGCCGGTAACGCAGCCGCTGCGGGTAATATCGGTGGTGTAGCCGGTTCCAGCTCGGGTGGATTTGTGGTGGTCGATCGTACCAACGATGCCACCCTGGCCGAGGCCGGTTTTGATACCGACCATGCGGTGCAACCTGTCGGCGATGAGCTGCTGTTTTCCGAAGAGCGCGATTTCTTTGCTGCCATCACCATCACCGAGCCCCAAACCAGCGACAACATTATCAACGCCGATGAAGCGGCTGGCGTCATCATTCGTGGTGTGGTGGATGATGTGGAGGTGGGCCAGCCGGTCACCGTCACCCTTATCGATCAGGCGGGCAATTCACTGACGGTGACGACAGTGGTGCTGCCCGGCCTGGTGTGGGAAGCCAATTTTGGCGATGTGACCGGCAAGCTGGTGGATGGCCCGTTGCAGATTGTGGCCAATACCCAGGATCAGGCGGGCAACAATGCCAGCGACACCGGACAGACCCTGCTCGATACCATCACCACCATTACCCTCGATCTCGCCGATGAGAGCGACACCGGCGCCAGCCAGACCGATGATCTGACCCGCGACAATACCCCGCTGCTGCAAGGGAAGGGGGAGCCCGGCGCCACCGTGACCCTGAGCCTTGGCGGCAGCGTGCTCACCGTCCTGACGGTGGATGCCGCCGGTAACTGGCAATATCAGCTGCCGCAAACCCTGGCCGATGGCCAGTACCAGTTTCAGGTCAATTCCGTGGATATTGCCGGCAACCGCGCCAGCGATACCCTCGTTATCAATGTCGATACTCAGGCATCTATCGACATCGATGATCTCGATACCACTGCCCTGTTTGGCAACAGCAGCGCCACCCTGAGCGGTTCCACCAGCAATGTGGAAGCGGGTCAGAGTGTCACCATCACACTTGTTGACAGCAATGGCCAGCCGCTGTTGACCACCTCGGCACAGGTCGGGGCCGATGGCCGCTGGCAGGTATCAGGTCTTGATCTCTCCGGTATCAATCAATCCTTTGAAGTGCGTGCCAGTGTCACCGATCTGGCGGGCAACAGCGCCAGCGATGGGGCGCCGCTGATCGGTCAGAGCGAAACCCTGACGCTCTCCGAAGCCGGATTGGCCGATGGCCCGATCACCGCGACCGGTAGTCTAAATACCGGTGCTGGCCAGGATGGCAATCTGCAAGTCCAGTTCGCCGCTGATCAGAGTGCCTTGGAAGGGCTGGGGCTCGTCAGCCATGGCGCGCCCCTTGGCTACACCATCAACGGTCAGACCCTGACCGCCAGTGCTGGTGGGGCGACTGTCTTCACCCTGACCCTCAACAATGACGGCAGTTACCGCATCGTCTGGAGTCAGAGCCTGGATCACGGTCAGGACGCGTTGCGCCTGCCGTTCAACCTCGAATATCGCGACAGCGACGGCGATCTGGTGAAGGCGCCGCTGGTGATCAATCTGGTGGACAGCAATCCGCCCAGTTTCGAGATCCCGGCCATTCCTCTGACCGAAGATGCCTTTACCAACGGCGCCGCCGTGGTGGGCGAGAGCAGCTTTGTAGTCAAACACACCGCCGATCCTCTGCTGGTGGATTCGTTGGTGTTCAGCAATCAGAGCAGCACCCTGACTACCCTCAACGGCTCGGGTCTTGCCAGCGATGGTCATCCGCTGACCTTTGAATTTGCCGATGATCGCACCTTGGTGGGTTACTACCTGGATGGCAGTGGCCAACGGGTGGAGGTGCTGCGCGCCGAATTGAATGCGCAGCAGCAGGGCAGCGATCTGGCTGGACGGGTGGTGGTCACCCTCACCGGCCCGCTCGATCATCAGGGCAGCGACACGCTTTCCCTCGGTTTGCAGGTGAGCGCCAACGAGATCGATGGCGACAGCACCAGCGCCAACCTGACCCTGACCGTCAATGATGGCAGTGATCCCGCATTGGGCATCGACAAGGGGGTCGCCCTGCAAGAGGGGGGCAACCAGAGCATCGATGGTCAGCTGCCGGTGACGGTGGGCAGCGATCGTCTGGTCTCCCTCAACTTTGAGGCGAGCCAACCGGCGCTGGCGGGGCTCACCAGCCAGGGCAAGGCGACGAGTTACGAGGTTCAAGACAACCAGCTGATCGTCAAGGATTGGCAGGGCAAGCCGATCCTCACCGTTACCATCGGGCTGGATGGCAAATACAACGTCTCCCTGACCGGGGTGTTTGACGAGCCGGAAGCGACCAACAGCCTCAACCTTGGCCTGAAGGTACAGGGCTCAGATTTTGACGGCGACAAGAGCAATCTCGGCACCCTCAATATCACCATTACCGATGGTGCCTTGCCGCAGGTTAATCCTGTCTCCCTCACGCTCACCGAAGATAGCAACTGGCAGCAAGGCCAGACCCTTGACGGTGATCTGACTATCACGGCGGGCAGCGATCCGCTGGCCAGCATCACCTTCGATGCCAATCAGCCGGGGCTGCAAGGGTTCACCTCGGGCAAGCAGGCCGTGACCATCGCGGTGGCCGATCATCGTATCGAGGGACGTACCCCAGATGGCAAGCTGGTGTTTGAGCTGACCCTCGGTAACGATGGCAAATACAGCTTCACCCTCCATCAACCGCTGGATCAGGGCAGTGCCGACAGCCTGCTCAAGGCGGGCTTTACCCTGCTCGACAGCGATGGTGACAAGGTCTCCTCCACCATTACCGTGGCGGTGGGTGATGGTGCCAATCCGACCATCTCCGCCGTGACCGGCACCACCATCACCGAGATGGCGCAAGGGGAGACGGCTGCCGTCAGCACCATGAGTTTCTCGGTCGCGCACGGCAGCGATGCCCTTGACCCCAACTCTCTTGGTTTTGATATCGCCGCTATCCAGAGCACCCTGACCGGACTCACCAGCCACGGTAACCCGGTCACTTTCGCCGTTGATCCCGCAACCGGCCAGCTGGTCGGAACCGCCGGTGGCCAGGTGGTGCTGCGCGCCGAGCTGAGCCTGGTCGATAACAACGGTAACTGGAGCGTCACCGCCAAGGTCACCCTGAGCGGCGAGCTGGATCACAAGGGGAGTGAATCCCTCAACCTGCCGCTTGCCGTCACCCTGGCTGACAAGGATGGCGATCGCATCGGTACCACGCTGCCGCTCACCATTGCGGATGGCAAGGCGCCGAGCTTTATCCCGGGCACCGGTGTAACCCTGGATGAGGGGAACCTCACCGGCAGCAACAGCTTGAGTCAAACCGGTCACTTCGATGTGCAAGCCGGGTCGGATCGGGTGGTCGAGGTGGCCTTTGCCGATGCCAGCGAACAACCTGCGCTGACCGCATTGGGTAAACCGGTGCAGTACGAGCTGGTGGATGGTGACCCGCTGATCCCGGGCAGCCAGCTGCTCAAGGGCTATGTGATGGTGGATGGCCAGCGGGTCGAGGTGTTCGAGGTCAAGCTGGTTGGCAGCCTCGATCAGGCGGGCAAGAACGGGTTTGACTATCAGGTCACCCTCTATCAGGGGCTTCATCAGGGCGGCAACGCCGTGACCGAGCTGCCCATCAAGGTGATCGTCAACGATTACGACAAGGCGGGCGGCAACAACGACAGCACCAGCGGCACCCTCAATATCCAGATTGGGGAAGGGGAGAAACCGACCCTCACCCTGACTGGCGTCACCTTAAGCGAAGGGCGCTTCGATGGCGCTAACTCGGCCACTGATGACCAGCAGACGAGCGGCAAGATCACCATCAAGGCTGACTCGGATCCGGTGACCGATGTGCGACTGACCCTCTCCGGTCAGGTCATGGATGCCAGCGGCAAGCCCATCACCCATAACGGCGAAACCCTGACCTGGAAAGCGGTTGGCACCGATGGTCACACCTTCCAGGCGGTGACCAGTGGTGGTCTGGTAGTGATGACGGTCTCCATCCCCACCGTCCCTGCCACCATCGCTGCTCACACCAGCGCAGAGATCGGTTATCAGGTAACGGTGCATACCAACCTGGATCACGGTGCAGACAACAAGCTGGAACTGAATCTGCCGGTCGAAGTCACCGACAGCGACGGCAGCAAAAATCAGGGAACCGCTACCATCACGGTGACTGATGGCATCAACCCGATCATATCCGCCATTGAACCGGTTCGGGTCGAGGAGTCTGATCTCGATGCAGTGAACGGTCAGCATCCGGGGACCACACCTGCAGGGAGTGGAGAAACCGATAGTGGCAAGGTGACCATCACAGCCGGTTCGGATCGGGTTGCCTCCCTTGAGCTGGATGTGGCTGCATTCAATCAGGCCAATCACCTCACGTCGGGTGGCAAAGCGGTTACGCTGGCTGCACACAGCACCGGCTGGTATCTGGCTACGGCCGAGGGGGGCAAGCCCGTTTTCTGGGTCCACCTCGATGTTAACGGCAGTTACAGCGTCCATCTGGTAGGCCAGCTTGATCACGGTGCACAGGGCAAGGATGAGTTGACCATCGAAGTGCCGCTGTTTGTCACCGATCATGATGGCGATCGCAGTCCGAACGTCAGTGTGACCGTGACGGTACAAGATGACATGCCTATCGGCACTGTGCTGGCTCATACCCTGAGCGAGGGGAGCAGTACCGTGACCGGCGATCTGCTGCCTACCGCCAATGAAGGTGCGGATGGTGCCCGTGTCGAGTCGATTACCATCAATGGCCAGACGTACGCCATCAATGGCTCTTTGATACAAGATGTGATGAGCCCCGATGGCAAGCAGGTGATGGGAACCCTGACCATCTCTGCCGACGGCTCCTACTCCTTCAATCCTGCGGCCGGTTTCAATCACGATGCAAGTCAGCTCAGTCAGGTGGTGACAGCCCATCTGGTCGATGGCGATGGCGATCGTGCAGACAGCACACTGACCCTCAATCTGCAGGATGAAGCGGTGCGCTTTACCGTTAGCGCAGCCATTGGTAACGAAGATCAGGGGGCGCAAGACCCGAGGCTGGGTATCCCTATCAACATGCAGCTCGATATTGGCGATTTCGATCGCGGTGAGCATGTGGACCAGCTCCTGATTCAGGCGCCCACCAATGCCCATGGCACCTTCTATTACAACGGCGTTGCCCTCACCACCACGGCTGATGGCAAGTGGTTTATCGTGCCGCCAGCGGCCATGGTGACCAGTGATAATGTTCACTACACCACTCAGGGGGTGACCTTTGTGCCTTCAAGCAACTGGTCGAGCTGGAGCAATGGCGGTCAGCCGCTGCACTTCCAGGTGCAACTGCAGGTCGGTGTCACCGAAGGGGCGGCACCTGCGGCTGTAACGGGGGATCTGGCTGTGACGGTACGCGGTGTTGCCGACAAGCCGATGTGGGACACAGCCAACACCACTCGCCACTATGACACCAATGAAGACAGCACGGGTATCAAGCTGGACGTCAAGGCGAGCCTGACTGATACCGACAGATCCGAGACGTTGACCTATCAGATCAAGCTGGAAGCGGGCAAGGGAACCCTGATGCTCGACGGTGTCGAGCTCAAGCCAAATAGCAGTGGCATCTACACCGTTTCGGCCGGCAACATCAACAAGGTGACTGTGGTTCCGGGCAAGGATTTCAGTGGTGACATCAAGCTGTCGGTGACGCCGATCAGCACCGAGAAGAACCCGATCGCTCAGGGTCAGGGTACGGCGCAGGGAGACAAAATTGATCTGGTGATCAACGTCAATCCGGTGGCCGATGACGCCAAGCTCACCGTGCGTGACATTCAGGGCAAGGAAGACACCCTGCTCGATCTGGGCAGCAAGATTGCCCTTGCTCATCTGGGTGACAAACTCGATGGCTCCGAGCAGATGTTTGTCCGCATCAGTGGCCTGCCTGACGGTGCAACCTTGTTGCTGGGTGGTTCCGCCGTTGCACAGAACATAGCCGGTTACTATGAGGTTCCTTTTGATCGGATTGGCGAACTCAAGCTGCAACCGCCGAAAAACAGCAACGTCGATTTCGATCTGACCATCAAGGGGGTGGTGAAAGACACGGCGACCTTGACCGATGCCAGTGGCCAGACCCATACCGTGGTGAACGAAAAGGAGACCGGCTCCCAGACCCTTCATGTGGATCTGGTGGGGGTGGTGGATCAGCCTCACTTCGAGCTTGGCAATACCGGCTGGGAGGCCGAAGGGACAGGCTATGCCACCACAGTGGGTGAGGATGGACGGGCACCGCTCAACTTTACCCTCACCTCGGGCGAGTGGGTCGATACCCCGCACGACACTTCCGAGAGCCTCAACGTGGTGCTGCAAGGGCTGCCGGAAGGTGCCCGGGTCTTTGATGCCAATGGCAAGGAGCTGACCCTTACCTTTGCCGGGCTCGATGCCAGCGGCAAGCCGACCTATCAGGTCGATGTCTCCGATTTTGGCAACCTGCTTATTCAGCCGCCCCATAACAGCACGGCGGATTTGAACCTGATCGCCAAGGTGGTGGTGACCGAGAACGATGGCGATCACAAGAGCTTCGATGTGCCGCTGCATATCAAGGTGGAACCGGAGATTGACGCCACCGACTACAGCAAGACCAGCCATGGCCTGGAAGATCAGTTCACCGTGCTGGACTGGCATCCGACCCTTACTGACGGCGCCGAGAAAGTCACGGCGCTGAGTCTCTCCGGGGTGGAGGATGGCTACCAGATCTGGCTGCGAGTCGGCGGTGTCGAGAGCCAGCTGACCGTGGTCAGTGGCAAGGTCACCCTGACTGCCGCCCAGCTCGACAGCCTGCTCAACGGGGGGCAACTGCTGGTGAAGGCGCCGGAGGATAGCGATCGGGATACCAATATCCAGAGCCATGTCACCGTGACCCAGCATGATGTGGATTCGGGCGCGGTGGCCGAGAAGGTGATCGATGGCAATCTGCATGTCGATATCCAGGCCGTGGTGGAGCCCGATGGCGTGCTGACCCAGAGCGGTGGAGCTCTCGTGGGGCAGAGTGGGGCTGATATAGACCTGACTGGACGCTTCATCTTTACCGACCTCGATCCCTCGAGCGTGGAGGAGATCGACTATCTGGTGATCAACCTGCCGGTGTTGAACGGTGGTGCAGGCGATCAGTTCGTGGTGGTTGGCGGTATCAACAACGGTAACGGCAGCTGGATCGTGCCGGCGGGCAATCTCGGTAGCTTCAAGCTGCATGCGCCGGACGGGTTTGTCGGCAAGGTCGAACCGATCCGCATCGATGCCATGGTGATCGACCGGGGCGATGATGGCGATGCCAGTGGCCATGTCAAAGTGAGCCTGCAAACCAGTGCCGAATTTGAAAACAAGCCAGTGACGCCCAAGACGCCGGCGGCGACTGTCGATATCGACGACAACGCCGTGCTGGTGGGCAAGGAGGATATCCGGGTTGATTTTGGTCAGCAGCTCAAAGGCGTGATCCATATCGGCGCCGCCGACCAGGCCAGCGACGAGGTGACCATTGTCCTCAAGGGATTGCCGGCGGGCGTCACCATCAGCGGGGCCGAGTACAACATCTCGACCGGTGAATACGTCATCAAGGTGCCACCGTCACTGGCGGGCCTGGAAGGGTTGACCCTCGGCTTGCCGCAAGACTTTGCCGGTTCGCTCAATATCGAGGTGAAGGTGGTGAATACCGATACCGCCAGTGGCGACATCAAGGTTGACAGCAGCACGGTACGGGTCGATGTGGCCCCCGTGGTCGATGTGAATGGTGGTCGTGGCGAGCATCCGGAACTGACACTGACCGTGCAGGACACCAACCAGGACGGGCAGCCGGACAATCTGGAAGATAGCAAGATCCACCTCGATCTCTCGGTGAAACTGGCCGATATCAGCCCCTCCATCGCGGGCGGCGGTCTCGAAACCGTGGAGCGGGTCACCATCACGGTGGATGCGAAATATGGTTACTTCCTCGATGGCAGCGGCAAGCCGGTCAACATTCTGGTTGTGAGTGATATGGCGGCACTTAAGGATTTGGTGTTTGTGCCCAAAGAGCATTTCAGCGGTCAGGTACCGCTCGACATCAAGGTCGATATCGTCGATACCGCGCTGGTCGGTGGCCAGCAGGTGACCGACAGCGGCAGCTGGAGCGGGCAGGTCGGCTTTGAGGTGAGACCGGTCAACGATCCGGCCCAGCTCTCGGTGCATAGCGTCACGGGGAGCGAGGATGGCACGGTCAACCTTGCCGGATTTGGCGCAACCCTCATCGACAACGATGGCTCCGAGCAGATAGTGGCGCTGCAGATCAAGGGGGTACCGGATGGCTTCACCCTGTCGGCTCCGGCGGTCAACAATGGTGGCGGCGTCTGGCAGATCCCGGTGGGGACCGATTTCTCCAAGCTGACCCTGATCCCGCCAGCTGATTTCAGCGGCACCGTGGAGCTGTCGCTGAGCGCCTTTACCCTCGACAAGGGGCTCACCATTCCGCTCGAAACCAGTGGCAGCTTTACCGTCACCGTCAATCCGGTGGGGGATGCCCTTATCGCCGACATTCAGGGTCAGGCGAGCGGTACCGAAGGGGATGTGATCACGCTGGATCTGGGGCTGGAGACCCGGGATACCCAGCCAACCGGCGGCAGTGCGGGTAATGTGCATGAGAACAAGCCCGAGCAGGTGCGGGTCACCATCGAAGGGGTGCCTGATGGTGCCGAGATCCGCTTGCCAAATGGCGTGGCGGGGACGGTTGTTGATCTGGGTGGCGGTCGCTGGCAGGTCACTACCGAGGGCGGCAAGCTGGGCGCTGTCGAGCTGGTGACCAATGATGCCAACGGTGCACTGGATCTCAAGATCACCGCCCAGAGCCTCGACAACGGCGCCCTTGGCCCCGAGGTCAATGGCACCATCCATGTGGATGTAAGCCCGGTCAACGATGCGCCAATCAACGTATTGCCAACGACCCCTCAGGTCGCGCAGGAAGATCAGCCTTTTGTCATCCACGGTTTGCAGGTGAAAGATGTGGATGCGGGCAACAGCCCCATCAAGATCACCCTGTCGGTGGAACATGGCACCCTGACGCTGCCTGCTGGCAGCGGCGTGACGGTGGTCGGCAACGGCACCGGTTCGCTGGTGCTGACCGGCACGCTGGCCGATCTCAATGCCTTGCTCTCTGGCGGGGTCACCTATCAGGGCAACAGTGATTTCTACGGCAATGACGCCCTGACCATGGTCACCAACGATCAGGGGAACACGGGTAGTGGCGGGGCACTCAGCGATACCGATGTGCTGCCCATCGAGGTGCAGCCGGTCAACGATGCGCCGGTCAATCAGCTGCCTGGCAGCATGACGGTGAAGGAAGATGGCTCCCTGTCGCTCTCCGGCGTCAGCGTGAAGGATGTGGATGCAGGCAGTGCGCCTGTCTCCATGGTGCTGCGGGTCGAACATGGTGTACTGACCTTGCTGGGTGCAACCGGTGCCGTGATGGTGCAGGGGGCGGGTACCAGCGAGATCACCCTGGTGGGGTCGCTGGCTGATCTCAACCAGTTGCTGGCAAGCAACCTGCACTATGAACCGGCCAAAGATTTCTGGGGAGAGGATACCCTTACCGTCACTACCTCCGATCAGGGCAACACTGGTGCGGGTGGCCCGCTGAGCGACACCGATCAGGTGACCATCACTGTCACTCCCGAGCCGGATATGCCGGGTCTGACGGTGGATCAGCATGCGTTCCATGCCTTGCAGGGGGCCGTTATCCCCCTTGGCATCAATGCCAGCGTGGTCAATCCGGCAACCGGTGAGCTCTCCATCCGCATCAGCGGCCTGAATGGGGCGCAGGTGCAGGACGAGCATGGTCAGAGCGTCGGTCATGCCGATGGCAATGGCGACTGGCTGATCCCGGCCGATCACTCGGTTCCGCTCTACTTCAGCGGTTTTGGCGACGGTGACCATGTGCTGGGGATCAGTGCCGAGTCGAGTGTCGGCGGCTCAACCGTCAGCACGCCCCTTGAGACCATCACGGTGCACGGCCAGAGTGGTCATGAGCTGGTCGGTTCCGATCAGGGGGATTGGCTGTTTGGTTCCTCCGGCGATGACCGTCTATTGGGGGGGCATGGCAACGACATCCTCACCGGCGGGGCTGGCAGCGATCTCTTCGTTTGGCAGCACGGGGATGAGGGGAGTCAGGGGCAGCCCGCCATCGATACCATCACCGACTTCCATCCGGAGCAAGGGGACAAGATCGATCTGGCTGACATGCTGCAAGGGGTCACTGGCAATGGTGTCGATGATCTGCTCAAGCATCTCTCCGCCTCGGTGACCACGGGGAGCAATGGCCTGAGCGATGTGAATCTCTCGGTTTCCCCCGCGGGTGATGGCCAGATAACCCAACAGATCACCCTGAAGGATGTGGACCTGACCAGCTGGAATCTCACCAGCACCTCGTCCCACGATATCCTGCAGAGCATGC
>OERH01000130.1_pt1 | contig 14017 bp, 10 predicted proteins | sample 1539931 | NCBI WGS metagenome assembly OERH01 (sample SAMEA3891233, study PRJEB23780) | metagenome | biome: terrestrial biome; feature: animal house; material: water of meat washing | place: Italy | collected 2015-05-12
ATTTATGGCTCTGACAAACGGGCCACGCCGCCCCTGGATGATGATCTGGTGGTGAACTTATGCACCAGCGAACATCTGCTGGTTCATCATCCGATGCTGGAAGGCATTCTGCTGTCTGAATGTGAACGTCTGAGGCAGCGTTCTCTGGCAAATAAACTGATCAGCCTCTTCCGTCAGTTTGGTGGCACTGAGTTGCGCCTCAAACTGGTCTGGCTTTGCTGGCTTGATTTAATGACCGGAAACAGCCTTGACGACTGGACGGAGAACCTGAAACGGAAATCAGAAAAAGAGCTGGGGGAATGGATCATCGACCGTCAGAAGCAGAACGCAGCACTGGCGGATCTGATGGATCAGTACGTGCTCCTGGCATACCGCACAACGGTTGACGATAACCGTAACTGATGCCGGTTGCTTCCGGAAGGTGCGGCAAAATACGGGAATGCTGCTCCCGGCCCCGCATGCTCACCTGCAGAGCGGGGGCGTCGTCATACTGAGCCATGACGGATGTCTTAAGGGCATCCTGTCACTGCTGAGCTGGCATGCTGCGGTACATGCCTCTCCTGGTGACAATAAGTACATGGCGACAGCGCTCCCTGAACCGCGGAAGAGATGTACACGGCCGGACGCCGTCAGTGTATACGGGTAGACGTTCCATGCTGCATGACTACATCCGGCCCGGATGTCAATGAGTCCGTCAGGAACGCTTCGCTTCGAAACCCGGCCTGGATACCAGCGCCGGCATGCCGGGAAGAAGTTGATATGGTGGTTGCAGGGCAACAGCAATCCTGAATCAACTGCTGCATCACTCAACCACGCTGAATATCAAAGGAGAGCGTGACCAGTTAAAAGAGAAACGCAAATCTGTAGTGCTGCACAAAAACACAACATCAGTCAGTGAGGATGAAATGGTGAAAAGCAGACAGCATCAGTATTGAAAATATCCTGGCTGGCATGAAAATGGCCCGGCCCGTGGCGTTGACATATTCTCTCCTGAGCATCCTGAATGACTGCAGTTACTGTGGAAAAGTAAGCAGTCTCCACCCACGGCACCACTTAACAGACATTCAGTAACTCCCCCCGGACTTTCTATGATGCATTATCGGTGCACTGAATACAGGAGAGTGCGCTTAAAACCGCAGACCGCATTGCGGGTGTTACTGCATGACTGCCTGGCGGTATTGTGAGATGTCGGCAGGAACCGATGTCTGCGCAGGGGGAACTTCCGTGATCGGGATAAGTGCAGAAGAAATCAGATCACGACGTAAACCTGCAGTGCCTGACGCTGCAAGTGGCATTAACCATGGGACGTTGCCGATCCCGGATTGCGGAAACAGGAGCACTATTTTCTGCCGCGGGGAGTACCTCTGGCAGTAAATCCGGCTCGCTCATCTGACCGTCTCTCTCCCGGAAAAGACCAGAAATGAGATCGTCACCTCAACAGCAGGGAAGATGTCTTGACAGACTGGTTATATTGCATACGATTTATGAAGAAAAAGACAGCAAATATGGAGGCTATAGCGGAGAACACCCTACGAAATTCCTGCGGAAAACGATTGAAAAAACGATCAGATTCGATTCGTTTTTATATGCTTTTTGGGCACGTGGCGATGACGAACTGTTGCATGTGCAGAGGAGAATGCACCCGGAAGCACCAGAATCATCCAGAAAGGCAGAACGATTACGCATCAAACCAGGAGACAGCAATATCAAGGTAATATACTGATTTAAAATGAATTTACAGCAATACGTGAAAACATTTTTTACTTAAAGGAGACAGATGCGCTGAAGACAGTGCAGGTATTTTTATATAAAAATGAGAAGGTTACGGGATGTCTATCCGGCACACTATGACCGGAGAATATCAGTCAGGCTTAAAAAGACAATAAATACAGTGAGTTAAATACACAGAGAAAACGAAAACGTAGTATCAGAGGGTACATCTTACAACAGAGACTGAATTTCCGGTTTTTCATAACCGGCACATTCCGGAAAGAGCAGGCTAACCGGAGGCTTTCTGACACCAGTCCCTGGCAGTTTAATCTGTACATCATGTACGGATGTTTTGTTCGCATTTTTAAAATCGGCAAAAATGCGAGAAGAGCAGCTATATTGTGGATGAACTGAAAAGTGCCAGGGAGCAACAAAAAAGGCGTGATGAGCGTGCTGATGGTTCCGTCCTGCTGAAACTGTCCGGAAAAATCCACAAACAGCTTGAAAGTATTGCCCGAAGTCGTGGTGTCCCCCCAAAAAAATGCTGAATGAAATGATTGAGCAGGCGCACCGGGATTTTGTGGCAAATGAGCAGCATAAGACCCGGAGTTAAAGACGGCAGGGTCCCCGGTTACCAATTCTGCAGCGTACTCAACAAATGTATCCGGCCCTTACCTGTGAGGGACACGAAAATTATACATTGAGCATGAGTGGATAATCCCGGGTGAGAGTCTCCCGTTTTTACACTATTCACTAAAGGTGAGGCATATCATTCAGTCTCTCTGAATTCTTCATTTCAGTAACTTCAGCTACCGTCGTTTCATCTCTCCCACGAACCGGAGCCGCAACTTGTTGCATCACAGGGCTGACAAGTGAACTAAAATCCGCACCTTAATATTCTGACTGGCTGCGTACATTCATTGCATGAAGCGGCCGGAGCGGCTGAGCTGAAGGTCCGTTGTGAGCGAGGAGCGGAAGTAAGCATGTATCTGCTAATGCGAAAAATCACTAACGAAACATTGGATCCCCATTGTTGCCGATCTTTAGTGGCGTTCAAGATTAGCCCCAATCCTGATTATCATTTGATTACACTGACTGAAATGATATAAAACCTAATTATCTGATATTTGTAGGGGTTTAGTAATGTCACTTCCTGTTCCTTTTGGTGCAATTGTTACAGTAGTGAAGAAATGCTGGTCTACTCTTACCCAGATAATGCTGATAAAAACTTATCAACTCTCACATGAGCGCTGGGCAGTGAGACACAGGCTAGGGGCGAGCTGGCATTCCTTAGGGAATTATTTGGAGTACAGTCTACGATTTGCTCAGTTGACAGATAAAGAACCTCGTTGTTCACGTATTGCTTTCAGAAGCAAAGAGGAACGACTGCAACAAGTTGAACTTGTTTTTGAAGCCATTGGCAGTGGCTTACGCTACCAAGAAACACTATGCATTCATGATGTAAATAACTCACCGATAATATTAACGCTTTCAAATATTCCTACACTTGATGTACTTATTCTAGATGATGGATTCGCATTTACGGTTGAACAGTACCAGTTAAAATATTGCACGATAAAATTAATGACTGGTGAAAGTATATCTATTGACAATTCGCCCAAATATTCGCTAATGCAAAACTGGTGTCTCAATGATACATGGAAACGGCGTTGGGGTATCATCTGGAACTGTAATGCAATTGAATGTGCCCGAAGGCGTATTGCTGAATATTGGAAATGGGGCTTTTGTCTGCCGTTAGTGGGACGCCCCCCGTTATATTCACCATCGCGAAAAGGTATTCAGCTGTTTGAAGCAAAACCGTTACGCTGGTTTATGACACGCCCATGGTGTCTGAATATCCAGTTTTGGACGGCAATTTGGTCAGGACTGTTTATTCTCAGCGATGAGAATGTCTTGCAATGGCGCTGGAAAGAGCCACCACAACAAGACTAACTTTCACGAAGGCCGTCCGCTCTGAGCGAGGAGCGGACCTCAGTGCTGGTTAGATTAACTAGTCTAATTGTGACTACCTAATTTGAAACGATATAAAAATGGTATGATACATGATCACTAATCTTTATCTGGAATATCTCTCGCATCGTAATAATCAATCCCAAGTCCAAAGCTTAACTCAAGCCCCTCAGGACCTCCGTGGATATTGCCAACCCCAAATGTATTTGGAGCATTATTATTTCTGAATTTTTCAAGATCATTTTTATTTGGAGGCGATTTGTCGTCATTAGAGAGATCTGGAAGTGGATCTAACTCAAAATAATCAACTCCAGCAGGGTTATAGGCAAGGTAAAAATTTCTATAGTTGCCAGGATTTCCTAAATAATGCCCTTCTTCATATTGATAGAACTTCGAAGAATAGCTCGACTGTAAATAATCAATATCACTTCCAAAATCTTTGAACTTATGTCCAAGGGTTTTTCTCAGATATGGTACTTCAGGATGAAAATTCTCATCCTTGCTGGTTACGGAATAGAGTATCACTGTGTTATTATTATCATAAACCACTTGCAGATAGAACTTTTTGAAAGAGTAAATATACTCATGAACCCTCCCATCCTCAGAATGTTCTTCCTTCACGGGAGGGCCAAAAATTGACTCGATGTACTTTATTGACGCTCCGGTGTAAATCACATGAAGATTATCCTCTGCTTTTTTTTGCAAAAAATTATCTGCGATATGTTGATATAAATCAAACACTCCGTTCAATGCAACAAAATATCCAAGAACAGCAAGAATACCACTCAAAAAAACAGTAATTAATGATTTTTTAAGTTTTTTAGGGGGATGTGACATAGTTCCTCTCTTTTTGTTTTTTAATTTTTTTGGAGTGTATCATGATTTCTCTCTTATTTTTTCAAAATTCTATTTATTTCTGAATGCAAAGTAAAACGCTGACATGCAAAAAAGTCATTCTTATTTAAGATTAAGTCAAAAATTTATCGAAAGACATTCTATTAATCTTACATGAATAGAGCAACGTCCGCATCTGGCACAGGACTGCTGTTGCAGCCCTGGCAACCTTAGACTTCAATCGATTCAGAGATCTCTAACGCATCATCGACTTCAATGCCCAGATAACGGACTGTGCTTTCCAGTTTCTTATGGCCTAACAGAAGTTGGATCACCCTGAGATTCTTAGTTTTCTTGTAAATCAGGTAAGGTTTTGTTCTTCTCAAGGAATGTGTACTGTAAAGCGAATCTTCGAGACCAAGTTTTGCTACCCACCCATGAAAAATTCGGTTGTATTGCCGGGTTGATATGTGTTGGTTAGTACCGACCCGAGATCGGAACAAATAGTCTTTACTGCGTAAATTGCCAAGCTTTATCAATGCAGAAACAGCTTCTCTTGTCCCTTTGGTTATCTCAAATTGGACAGGGCTGCCGGTTTTCTGTTGTAGAACCGTAGCTCTGCTTGAAACAGAGCTACCATATGCAACATCAGATACTTTGAGTTTGACTAGATCACAGCCTCGAAGCTTACTGTCCAAGGCCATGTTGAACAGAGCTAAATCGCGTGTTTTACCTTCCAGTTCAAGTCGGATTCGGATACCCCAGATATGAGATATCTGAAGTGGTCTTTTTTGGCCTATGATACGGTCTTTGTTCCACGGTGACGTGTTCATACTCAAATCTCCTGCAATGTGGGAGATTTGAGTATGGTTGTCCTTATGAGCGAGGCGCGGAAGCTCACTTTAGGGCAATCTAATTCACATGTCAGAGGATTTATAAAAAGAGAATAGTGCAGATTTTAGGGATACTTACACTTGCTATGGCATACTTTTTGGGACCCCATCAGTTTAGGGATCTGAATCGCCACAGCTTTGGTAGGCACCTGCTTTATGGTCACGTGCACCCGAAGATCCTGCGGGTACGCATGGGTCACGAAAAGTACGAGTCTACAGAAGTTAATTTACGGTTTTTTGCGCTCGATGTGGCTGCCAGCTACCAAGTCCAGTTTACACTGGATACAACTAACGCGCTGTAGCAACTGCGTGGTGGAAGCTGATTAAAGGAGATAATGATGTTCGATGTTGACGATACTGCACCCGATACTCCCGCCCCCCGTGAACTCAGTCAGGATGTGCAGGCGCTGATCAACAATGGTCTGGATTTTCTGGATAAAGCCCGTGAAGAGTTGGAGGCCTCGAAGCCGAAGTTCTCCGTCGTCAGTTTCTGGACTGCGGTCGAGATTTTACTGAAAGTTCCGCTGGCGCACGAACACTGGTCGTTGGTCTGCAGCCCGAAAAAGCCAATAAAAAAGCAGGCTTACCTAGCCGGTGATTTTCAGTCGGTGACCTACGAAGAAACCCGTGAAAGGCTTAAGGACGTACTTGAAAGACCCCTAGACAGAGAAACGGACAGTGCTTTTGATAAGGTCAGAAAGCACCGCAACCGCGTAGTTCATTTCTACCACCCCACTTTCACCGAGGCTGAACAACGTCAAATACTCAAAGAACAAGCTGACGCCTGGTTTGCCCTGAACCGGTTATTAAGGGATGAATGGAAAGTTATCTTCGGTGTCAAACATAATTGGAAGCTGGCTTTCGGTGAAACTCGTCTGATTAGGGGAAACAAATTTTATGCCGAGGTGCGGTTTAAACAGGTTAAGCCTGAACTCGAGCAGCTCTCTGAAAAGAATATTCAAATCGGTAACTGCAATGAGTGCCATCAGCATGCGACGATAACAGGGACTGAAACGACCGGTAATGAAAACCGTAAGCTTGAAGTTACGCGGTGTAAGGTTTGCACCAGTGCTGTAAGGCAAATTACCCTAGTTTGTCCAGACTGCGAAATACCTCAATTGCTACCTGAGGGAGATAGTGATTTTGAATGCGAACACTGCGACTACACTTCGGATAGGTATAAACTGCTGGATGAGGAGTTGTTCCACAGTGTGGATGAACAGCTACTCTCCGTATTTCCTGCTGGATGTACCAATTGCATGACTCCTGAAAGCGTATGTAAATTTGGAGACGGCTATCTTTGCACTCAGTGTTTCATCTATTACACCGAGCTTCATGTATGTGGTTGTTGCGGTCACCTGAGCGATAGCGTTCCTGAACTGAGCCATATCCGAGGATGTGAATTTTGTGATGGTGACCAACGTTATTTTGATGACTGAATTACCATACATAATCTAGGCTCTTCAGGGATGGGTTGGACAGTCCGCTCCTGGCACAGAGCGGACTGTCAGATTAGATTCAGACCTGTACTCATTAGCTGATACAAATCAGCCACATATACCTGCATTCCAAATAATTTCAGACAGATATTATCGTTGTGAATCCCCCGCCACCTTTCCGGTGCGCGGGGTTTTGTCTTTTTTCACCGGGAATACATGTATGAATCCGTCTGATGCCATTGAGGCAATTGAAAAACCGCTCTCCTCCCTGCCTTACTCACTTTCCCGTCACATCCTGGAACATCTGCGCAAACTCACCAGTCACGAACCCGTGCCTGGCATTATGGGTAAAAGCGGGGCCGGTAAATCCTCACTCTGTAATGCGCTGTTTCAGGGGGAGGTCACCCCGGTCAGTGATGTTCACGCCGGCCCCCGGGAAGTGCAGCGCTTCCGTCTGAATGGCCATGGTCACAGCATGGTTATCACTGACCTGCCCGGGGTGGGCGAGAGCCGGGACAGGGATGCAGAGTATGAAGCCCTGTACCGTGACATTCTGCTCGAACTGGACCTGGTACTGTGGCTGATTAAAGCCGATGACCGTGCCCTGTCTGTGGATGAGTATTTCTGGCGACACATCCTGCACCGGGGACATCAGCGGGTACTGTTTGTGGTGATGCAGGCCGATAAAACGGAGCCCTGCCATGAATGGGATATGGCCGGTATTCAGCCTTCTCCCGCACAGGCACAGAACATTCGCGAAAAAACGGAGGCGGTATTCCGTCTGTTCCGGCCCGTACATCGGGTTGTTGCCGTATCGGCCCGCACCGGCTGGGAACTGGATACGCTGGTCAGTGCGCTCATGACAGCACTTCCCGACCATGCCGCCAGTCCCCTGATGACCCGCCTGCAGGACGAGCTGCGCACGGAGTCTGTCCGGTCTCAGGCCCGTGAACAGTTTACCGGTGCGGTGGACCGGATATTTGACACGGCGGAGAGCGTCTGCATTGCCTCTGTTGCACGCACGGTTCTGCGCGCCGTCCGTGACTCGGTGGTCTCTGTTGCCCGCGCGGTATGGAACTGGATTTTCTTCTGAACCCGGTGGTGATGTACCAGGCTGTTGTTACAGATTTTTAACTCCATGAAAACACTATGCAAACGCAGCCATACCCGGGTTGTCCCCTTGCGTTGTGTTTCTCAAGTTAATAGAATACATCGATCGTTACTATCATATCGATCGTTATAAACGATCATTTGTAGTAAATGACCTCCTCCGTGGTTGTCATGAAAATGCGTCTTAGGAAGGTTAAATAATGCACGAAAAGAACATCGCCCTGCTTTGTGATGAAGCCGACCGGCTTTTGCAACTGAATATCAATCTGCTCCGGCAAATGGTTGATGAGCCGGATGTGTTATCTGACAGTAAGAACGAAAACGGGCTGCTTTTTGATAAACGGAAAGCGCTGAAAAGAATTGAGGAGCTGGAGGGCGAACAAATCAAAACCGCCCGCAGGGAGATGGTGCTGGCTGTTGTCGGCACGATGAAAGCAGGCAAATCAACCACCATCAACGCCATTGTGGGGCAGGAAATTCTGCCTAACCGTAACCGCCCCATGACCTCTGTACCGACACTCATCCGCCACGTTCCCGGAAAAACTGAGCCGGTCCTCCATCTGGAACATATTCAGCCTGTCCGCAATTTATTAATCACACTGCAGGAAAAACTCGCCACCCCGGCAGGACAGCAAGTCGCACAGACCCTGCTGCAAACCGGGGATACCCGTGAACTGCTGGATATTCTGACGGATGATGGCTGGCTCAAAAATGAATACCACGGGGAGGAGGAAATCTTTACCGGACTGGCATCGTTAAACGATCTGGTTCGTCTTGCTGCGGCAATGGGGAGTGAGTTTCCTTTTGATGAATACGCAGAAGTGCAGAAACTGCCGGTGATCGACGTGGAATTCAGCCATCTGGTGGGGATGGATGCATGCCAGGGAACACTCACACTGCTGGATACCCCCGGCCCTAATGAAGCCGGCCAGCCGCAGATGGAAGTGATGATGCGGGATCAACTGCAGAAAGCTTCTGCGGTTCTGGCAGTGATGGATTACACCCAGATGAACTCAAAAGCGGATGAAGACGTCCGTAAAGAGCTTAATGCCATTGCGGACGTATCAGTTGGCCGCCTGTTTGTGCTGGTCAATAAATTTGATGAGAAAGACCGCAATGGCGATGGGGCAGATGCCGTACGCCAGAAAGTTCCGGCAATGCTGAACAGCGATGTGCTGCCCGCCTCCCGCGTTTATCCCGGATCCTCACGCCAGGCATACCTGGCTAACCGTGCGCTTCATGAGTTACGGAAAAACGGAACCCTTCCTGTTGATGAAGCCTGGGTCGATGATTTTGTCAGGGAAGCTTTCGGTCGCATGAAAAAAGATTACGTCTGTAAAGACAGCGAACTGGCAACTGAAGGGGCAACAGACCTGTGGGAAGGCTCACTTATCGATCAACTGATAACGGAAGTCATACAGAGTTCCCATTCCAGAGCGGCGGCACTGGCGGTTGATTCTGCCGCCGCAAAACTGATGCAGAATGCGGAAAATGTCAGCGAATATCTGTCATTACGCCATCAGGGGCTACAGCAAAGCATTCAGTCACTGCAGGCGCATATCACCAGCCTGCTTGCGGATATCCGGGAAATCGCGGACTGTCAGGAGCAGGTGACCGCTGATGTCAGAATGGCCATGGAGGAGATCGATGCCAGAACCCGGGAATTACTCACGGGGGTCTGCACCTCACTGGAAGAGGAACTGAATGACTATTTCAGAACCGGTAAACGCAAAGAACAGCAAATGCTGGAGGAAGAAGACACAGAACAACGAAGGTCCCGGTCCGGATTATGGGGAAAGATTTATCGATGGTCCGGTATCAATAACCCGGGCTGGGAGGATGACAGGATACGAGTCTTTGATCCGGAAAACCCCGAGATAACATTAAATAATCGCAGGGAAGCCCTTGAACTGATGACGCAAATCGAATCGACCGTGACCAGCCTGCACAGTGAGGCTGAGGCACAGTTCCGGCCTGAGCTGGAGAAAATCGTCAGCGGGATTGAAACAGGTTTTCGTGGTACGGCCCTGTATGCGACAGAAAACATCGCCGGACGTATCAATGCCCGCCTGGCGGATGAGGGCTTCACTGTAAAAATCAGTTTTCCGGCAGTCAGTCAGTTACAGACCCGGCTCGCGGTAAAAACAAATCTGAGTGCGCTTATGGAGGAAAGAACGGAGACAGTCACCCGTCGCCGTCGGAAGGATAGCTTCATTGGAAAGATTTGTGGATGGATTGGCACCAAAGAATGGGGATGGGAAAACTATAACGTGGATGTGAGCCGCAGTGTTATCAATATCAACAAGGTCAGGAAGGAGGTGATGTCACTGACCCGGGCATATTTCGGGGAGCTGCAGGCATCCATTGAGCAGGATATTAACCAGCCCGTCCGCCAGGAAATCGATGCCTTTTTCTGTACATTCAGGGAGAAAGTTGAACAGCTGCGTAACACGCTGATTCAGAGCTCTGAAGATCATAAACGCGATCAGCAGGCGCAGGAACGGCTGACCGGGCGTCTTCAGGCGTTAAATGAAAGAGTTCCTGAGCTCATTACTGACAGTAAGGCGTTAAGGGAAGAACTGGAGACAATGCTGTGACTTCACCATTTATTCAACAAATTGCTGATAACCGGGTATGTCAGGTACTCACCTGTCTTCCTGAAAAATTTGTGGTTGATTTCGCAAACGGTATCGATGTTGCACAGGAGCATATCCGCACGGCCGGAGAGCGCACGTTCTTCCGGCGGTTAAAAGAGGGGCTGAGCGGCGAAGGTGCTGCACGGCAGAATGCCATCAATGCTTCGCTTGCACAGGGCGTTGAGGCATCCCTGCGCTGGCTGACGGAGCTGACAACGTCACTTGCCACCACAAACTACGCGATTACCCGGGTAAACGACAGGGTCAGTTCACTGGTCAGTGATACTGCCAGGCTGGCGCATTATTCCGCAGATACGCGGGAGCAGTTACTCACCCTGGCCGATCAGGTTCACCAGAAACTGAATCATCTTGAAGAAAAACTCCACCGTGTTGACCAGGTTCAGCGGGCACAGTTACATCTTGAGCAGATATTCTCATGGTGGAGTGCCGGGCGATATGCGTCCTTTTCCCCTGCCGGACGCTGCTATGTGGCGCTTGAAGAGCTTCGATGGGGCGCGTTTGGTGATGTGATACGTCAGGGCGAAACAGGGCAGGTTAACCAGCTACTGGATATTCTCAGACATAAAGCATTAACGCAGATGGCACAGGAGAGTGGCGGTAGTGCAACCGTGCGTCTGAACACTCTGGACTGGCTTGGTGGTCAGGTCCGGGAGCAGGCAGATAACGAGTGGCATGACGCGATTAACTGGCTGGGGGACTGGTGCAGTGAAGAGCGGCATCCGGTGATCTGGTCAACCACGCAGGCTGCAGAACACTTACCGGTTCGTATGCCCCGTCTCTGCTCTGCAGAGCGCCTCTCTGAAAGTATGGTTGATGAAATATTTCAGAAGGGGGCGGCATGAGTACAGAAATGAAAACGGGGCTGGTGCTGTCCGGTGGCGGGGCGGTGGGCGCTTATCAGGCAGGTGTGGTTAAGGCTCTGGCAGAGTGCGGCGCACAGATCAGTATGGTCTCAGGAGTCAGTATCGGGGCTCTCAATGGTGCCATTATCGCGGCCTCTCCCGATCTGTCAGAAGCCGCCGCACGCCTGGAGGCGCTCTGGAAGTATCTGGGAGAGAATCAGGTTCTGTCGGTAAACCGATCGGTTTACTTTTCATTGCTGAAAAAATTGTTCCAGGCAATGAACCTCTGCCAGATCCCCGGACGTGCAGGAGTACTGCTTACGACGCTTCTTCGCCATATATCGACAATCAACGGGTTCGAAAATCCGATGGCTCAGCCGTTGTTGTCAGATGGACCCCTGACAGGGCTGATGGATCATTATCTTGATACTGATGCTCTGTCAGACGGGCTACCGTTGTATGTGTCGCTGTACCCCACGGAAGGGGGAGTGCAGGATATTATCGACTGCATTCGTGCTGAACTGGGTGCCGGAACTACAAAAAACTCCGTTTTTCAGCATATCCAGAGCCTGCCCCGCGGGCAGCAGAAAGAAGCCTTACTGGCGTCAGCAGCACTGCCCCTGCTGTTCCGTCCCCGTGAGGTACAGGGAAAAATGTACGGTGATGGTGGTATGGGCGGATGGCAAAATATGCAGGGGAATACCCCTGTGACGCCACTGGTGGATGCCGGATGCAATATGGTGATTGTGTCGCATCTGAGTGACGGTTCTTTATGGGATCGCCGGGCTTTTCCGGACACCACAATCCTTGAAATCCGTCCCCGGAAAAAGCTGAAACAAACAGGGGAAGAAGGCAAAAGTGGCGGTCTGCTCAGTTTTACATCGGCACATACCGACACCTGGCGTCAGCAGGGCTATGAAGACACGATGCTGACGATGGAGCATATCCGGAAACCGCTGGCAGCACGTCAGGCACTGACCCGGTCAGAGGCGGTATTGCAGAAAAGCCTGGATATAACGGAAGAGGCAGATTTGGCACTGAGAAACGCGATGGCCCGGATTAAATAAAGACGCCCCAAAGAAACGCCACCGCCTGTGGTGGTGTTTTTCCTGTCTGGTGTTATTGAAAATATTTTCAGATATATATTACCTGAGAGAAAGTTTTACCCCTCACCTGTCAATTCACTCACTGGAAATTTAATTATGAAATTACCTGTAAAGTTATTAATGAGCCTTATATCTCTGGTCAGCGTTATTGCACGTGCCGGGGAATATAAAAATTACAGCCGGGATGAAATAAAATACTGGCGATATACATCATACAAGTGGGGGAAACTTCCGGAAGGTTTCACTGATGAGAAATTTTCCAGCGCCATTTACAACGGAAGAATATTTACAATGAAACGTTTACATACCCTGATGTTATTTCTGGCGGTTCTGTTCACGGGCTTTAACTTTAACGCAGAAGCGGCTACCGTGAAACAAGCACTTAGCTGTAACCCGGAAGCCTGGGCTGAACAACCTGGAGTGTGTCCATCAACGTACGAGTTGTACGAAGGTGACGCTACCTACAAAGCTGCTATCGACAAAGCATTAAAACCGGTTGGACTGAGTGGTATGTTCGGTAAAGGCGGGTATATGGATGGCCCTGGTGGTGGTATCACGCCAGTAAATATTAACGGTACAGTCTGGCTCCAGGGTGACGGTTGCAAAGCCCACACTTGTGGCTGGGACTTTATCGTAACACTCTATAACCCAAAAACCCATGAAGTCGTTGGCTACCGTTACTTTGGTTTAGATGACCCGGCCTACCTGGTTTGGTTCGGCGAAATTGGCGTGCATGAATTCGCGTATCTGGTGAAAAACTACGTAGCTACGGTTAACTAATTTAAGGAGTCTATCATGAAAACTTTTATCAAAACTTTACTCGTTGCTGTAACTATTCTGTTCTCTGTCTTCGCTACTGCGAAACAAGTAAAACTGCCAAATAACATCAAATACGTTAATACTACAGAAGCGTTTTCCTGTACCGAAATTGACGGTATGAATTGCCAGACAAAGAATCAGTTCAACTATAAAGATAACAGCTATGTTTTCGTGCTTGAACGTGGTGGTGCCTGGTGCTACGACTACACTGTCTCGGTAGTTAACCTGAAAACCGGGAAAGCACAAATGATTGAATACGGGGACAATCAACTGTGCTCAGGTAGCAACAAACCGTTCTTCGAAATCAAAAATGGCGTACCGACGGTAGGAGTCATCGACACATCCGGAAAACCTGTCGTTGTAGCCCAGGACAAACTTAAAATCTAAGGAGTAAACCATGCGTTTCTCTGCACATTATTAATATCAAAGGTAAATACAGCCCCAGCCATTGTTACCGGAAAGCCGCTTAATGCGTGGCTCGCCAGTGAAAGGCCTCTCAGACAATAAACCTTATTCATTTCACCCGTCAGGCCGCGTCTTCTCCGGGAGACGCGGCTTTTTTCATTTATTGCACCAGTAAATCTTAACCACCGATAAGGAGCAAAGTATGCGATTAGCCAGTCGTTTTGGTTATGC
>OERH01000132.1_pt1 | contig 13993 bp, 14 predicted proteins | sample 1539931 | NCBI WGS metagenome assembly OERH01 (sample SAMEA3891233, study PRJEB23780) | metagenome | biome: terrestrial biome; feature: animal house; material: water of meat washing | place: Italy | collected 2015-05-12
CGGCGGCGCGCATGAGTGATAGCTTGTGACGAACCAATGGGTGGTCGATGACGCGGACATTTAGGGTCATGAGTTTGCCTTATGATGGATAATTTTTAGGTTGCGTATGATAGCAAGTTTACGCTTAATTTTAAAATAAATTTTATCAAATGGCGATGCTTAATTGCGTACTGCTAAGTCTAGGCTTCAGGGAGCTTGAGATCGCCATCTTTGATCATGCCTTTGCTACGCATGACTTTTGCAAAGATGAGCGTCAAAATGGCAGGCAGCACGATATGAAACAGCGCGATCAGCCCAATCGTATACATGCTAACCCCCATCGCATCGAGTGTGCCAACCTGACCAACCAGGCCCGATGTCCCCATGCCTGCACCGATGGGAATGTTCGTCATGCCAAAGATCACCGTGGCGAAAGGTGCCAAAACTGCCCCTGCTAGGGTGGGTGGTAGCCAGACTTTGGGGTTTTTTAGAATGTTTGGCATCTGCAGCATGCTGGTGCCAAGCCCTTGAGCAACCACGCCTGAGATGCCGTTATCACGATAGCTCATCACCGCAAAGCCAATCATCTGTGCCGCGCACCCCACCGTCGCCGCACCTGCTGACAGTCCTGATAGCCCTAGACTAATGGCAATCGCAGCGCTAGAGATGGGCAGAGTTAGGAGTAACCCCATCGTGATTGCGATGATGACGCTCATTAGGATGGGGGATAATTCCATCGCCCAGCCGATGAACTGTCCTAGGCTGGTCATCAGACTTGCGATGGCGGGTGCGATGGCGTACGCTGCGCCTATGCCTGCACATAGGGTCGTGGCAGGCGTGATGATGATGTCAACGGGTGTGGTCTTATGGACGAATTTACCGAGCTCTGCACCGATCACACTCGCCACCAGCGCACCCACCACGCCGCCAAGCTCTGCACCCACGAAGCCAGTTGCCACGCTAGAAAACAGCACTAAAGGCGGTGCTTTTAGCCCAAATGCCACACCCGCGCCGATCGCCGCACCGACTGCTGCCTGAGCATGACCGCCTGCCGTGACTAAGGGTGAGAAGTGCGTCCATGTGCCGATGTTTTTTAGGATTAGACCAATGATGAGTGAGCTAAATAGACCTAGCGCCATGCCATTTAAGGCGTCAATGCCATAGCGTTGCCATGAGAATACGATGTTTTGTTTATCAAGATGGGCTTTTAACATGAGTATTCCTTTGATGCCAAACCACAGTTGATGACCTACCACAAAATCAACAGACAGATAATTACCATAAAAATTGGCGTGCTTTGAAATCACCACACGCCAATCTTAAATTGGATATACTATAGCATAAATTTGGGGGATCTGCTATGCCTTCTTAGTCGGTCGCACCCAGCTGTCGATGGTGCTTTGCTTGCTGCGAGCTAAAGTCAGCTTATCATCAGGCGTATCTTTAGTAATCACCGACCCTGCCCCAATCGTGGCATTATTGCCAATCTTAACAGGGGCGATAAGCGAGCTATTGCTACCCACAAAGGCATTATCGCCAATGTGCGTTTTAAATTTATTCACGCCATCATAATTACAGGTAATCACCCCTGCCCCAATATTAACATCACGCCCCACATCGGCATCGCCAATATAACTTAAATGACTGACCTTTGCCCCTTGGTTTAAGGTAGATTTTTTGATTTCTACAAAATTGCCAATTTTGACCTTGTCTTTAATATCGGCTTTTGGGCGAATATGGGCAAAAGGACCAATGGCAACATCTGCCCCAATATTGCTATCATCAAGCACGCAATTTGGCTTGATATGGGTATTATTGCCAATCACACAATTAGAGATGACGTTGCCTGCATCAATCTGTACATTATCGCCTAATACCACATCGCCCACAAAAACGGTGTTAATATCAATAAATACATCGCTACCGCATTTTAATGAGCCACGAATATCCACACGATTAGGGTCGGCAAATTGCACACCATTTAATTGCAATTCATGAATCAGATGAGCTTGATAAGTACGTTCTAAATTGGCAAGCTGAATGCGGTCATTAACCCCGTCTATTTCAAATTCAAACGTTGGGCTAATGGTGTTAATCTCAATATTATCCGCCACCGCCATTTTGATAATATCGGTCAGATAATATTCGCCTTGGGCATTATTATTGTCGAGTTTTAGTAAATATTTATGTAGCAAGGCATTATCCACACAATAAATACCACTATTGATTTCTTTAATTTGTCTTTGGGCATCGGTGGCGTCTTTTTGCTCCACAATGGCGATGACTTTATCATCTTGGCGGACAATTCGCCCAAGCCCAAAAGGATTGTCCACGCTCATTGTCAGCATACTAATGCCATGCGTGTTTTGTGCAATGAGATTTTGCAAAGTATCCAATTTTGTCAATGGCACATCGCCATACAAAATCAGGCTTTTACCGTCTTTTGGCAAATGGGGTAATGCCATTTGTACCGCATGACCTGTACCGAGCTGTTCGGCTTGCTCCGCCCATATCAAATCGCTGTCGGTAATCTCATCTTTGACCATCTGACCGTTATAACCATAAATCAAAATGGTGTTATCGGCATTTAATGCACGGCAAGTATCTAGCACATGGCGAAGTAGCGGTTTTCCTGCTAGGGTTTGTAATACCTTTGGCTTAACCGACTTCATACGAGTGCCTTTACCACCTGCTAGAATGATGATGTTTAACATGAGATTTTCCAATATGAATGATGAATAAAATTGATGTATTTTAGCATATTCGTCGGAGGCGTTTAAGGGGGTGTGTGTTAAGATTGGTTAAAAATGGTTGGTCAATTGAGGTGATACCATCATACTGTTAGTCATTAATCAAAACTCATCATAATAATAAAAACCAGTCAATTATCCAATCAGCGAGTTGTGATAAAATGAGCAGTATTTTACGACCAGCTTAATTCATAAGATTATGACCTATCCACATAGCAGTGAGGAATACCCAACATCACGACCGCCCAGCGCCAAGCTTTTGGGTGGCAGTCATTTTGCGGCTGGGTATAGCGCTGAGCATGTCGCAGGTGGTGAGTTCGTGGTGGGAGCTGCGTTCGCTGCATGGGGCGCGTCTCCGTCGGCGGTGTTGATGGGGCTAATCATCGGCAATCTATTGGCGGTGCTTAGCTGGGCATGGGTGTGCAGTCCTGTCGCGGTGCGTGCCAGATTGACCTTGTATGAATATTTATCGCGCATGGCTGGGGTAGGCTTTGTTAAGGTATTTAACGTCGTTAATGGCGTCATCTTTGCGGTGATTGCCGGCGGGATGCTAACCATCAGCGCACAGGCATTACATGGTGCGATGGGGCTGCCTGCTCAGACGAATTGGTATTCTGACAGTCCTGCCTTTATTGGAATGGTGGCGTTGGTGGGCATGCTAGTGATGGTGATTAGCGCCTTGGGCTTTCATCGACTCACGACCGTCGCTCGTTATTTGTCACCTTATCTATTGATGATATTCGTGGTGTGTGGTTTGGCGAGTTTGCCGCTGCTTTGGCAGATGGGCAGGGCAGAGGGCTTGGGCTTTTGGCAGATTTTTGAGGCGTATATCTGGACGGGTAGAACACCTGATGGCAAAGAGCCTTTTAGTATTTGGCACATTGCAGCTTTTGCGTGGGGGCTCAATCTGCCACTACATCTGGGCATGGGCGACATGAGCACGCTTAGATTTGCCAAAAAATGGCAGTATGGCTACCATTCAGCTTGGGCAACCTACGGCGGTCACTTCGTGGCGTGGGTGGGTGCAGGGATGCTTGGTGCGACCAGTGCGCTACTGATGGGTGTACCGATTGGTAATCTAGATATTGGTGGTGTGGTGGTACCAGTGCTTGGTGTGGCAGGCGTGACGGCCGTTGTGCTGGCGTCCATCACGACAGCTGTTCCTAGCCTGTACCGAGCGACGTTGGCGTTCGATGGTGTTTGGCGAATTGGCTTTGTGCAGATGACGGTGTTCTTGGGTGCGATAACGACCATCATCGCTTGCTTTCCGTTGATATTCCTGCGTTGGCTGGACTTGATGGCGTATTTTAACATCATCATGGCGCCTGTGGGGGCGATGATTGCAGCGGAGCACTTTATTCTGCCAAGATTTGGCATTCGCCCACTGTGGCGAGCAGAGAGTCGCATTAATAAAAGCGCCATCATCACATGGCTGGCAGGGCTGATATTGGCGGCTGGCTTATTAATGAGCGGCGTGCATTTATTTTTTGTGTTTATACCGGTGTGGTTGGTGTGTGTGGCTCTGTATGCGGTGTGTGGTTATCGCGAAGCCAAGGGGTATCGGCAGGGCGTATCATTAGAGGCTTTATATGAAGCATCTTATGGGCATGATGAAATCACGCATCAGACACGACAAAGCCAGCCTTTGTTGGGCAAAAAAGCCTTATCAATAATTCTTGTCGTCATGCTTCTCACCTGCTTGCCTTTATATGGCGATGACCCTGCGTCGATGCTTGGCGTATTCCAACAGCTACTGATGGCGTTGACGGTGTTGTATTTCTCGGTGGTGATGATCATTAATGGGTGGCGATTGCTTAGGTAACTCCGATCATAGTGCGCCAGACATAATAACCATCAGAACCACCGCCGACATAATCCCTGCCAATATATCATCAATCAAAATCCCAAATCCACCAGAGACGTTTTTATCCACCCATTTAATCGGAAAAGGCTTAATAATATCAAAAAAACGAAATAAGATAAAAGGAATAATCAAAAATAAAATTAAACTTGGGTGCCAATGCGCCAATCCGCTTTTATTGTCATCCGGTGTACCTATCAACAACCAAACACTTGGCAATAATGCAATCCACATTCCCACCCATTCATCAAAAACAATGTGTGGGTCATCGTGGGTATTCATCAAATCCGAAGTCTTACCACAAATATAACTACCCACCAAACACCCTAAAATAGTAATAATCAAAAATCCCCAAAATCCCAACAAAAGCATAGGCAGGGCAGTAATAAGTCCGCCCACCGTTCCCCAAGTGCCAGCCGCTCTTTTTGGCAAGCCTGAACCTAAGCCAATGCCAAGCCAATAAACACACTTTTCCCAAGCGGTAGCGGAAGTTGGGCAAGGTGGACAGGGGTTGGATTTACGAATGTCGGGTTTGTGATTGGTCATAGTTATTTGTCTTTTGTTGTAACAATACCAAATGCCATATCTTGTAAAAATATGCCACTTTCACTATTTTTTAATTCATTGGCTAATTGCTCTGCCAAAGTATTGTTATTTAAAGCACTTAAAATTGGCGAATTGTCTTTTAATAAACCAAAACTTTCCATTCTTTCACGCATTACACCAATGAGCCACGCCAAATCTGAAATGGTGTCTGCTGTTTTAATCGTTGCTTCGCAGAAATGCTCTTTGATATCAAAACCTGTTTGTGTCAGCAGTTGATATAATTTTCTACCAATACGAATATCGCCATTTTCTGCCGATACGGTTTTCCAAGCCAAACCAATCGCTTGTTCATTTAATGGCAAATGTTGTGGCAATTCATCAAAAATTGCATCGGTTTCTTGCAAAGCAATCACGCCACCCGTGTTTAAAATGACAGATAACTTTTGTAAAGTTTGCATTGGATTTGGCAAATACATCAACACTCTACGAGCCATAATCGCATCAAAAGCTGTGTTTAATGTTGCCAGTTCATCAATATCCATACACAAAAATTGTATGTTGGTAATATGATTGTCTTGGCAATATTGTGTTGCTGTTTCAATGGCTTTTTTGTTGATATCAATGCCGACAATATTGCATTGGTTGTTTAAGATTGAATTTGCCAAAAAACTCAATTCGCCTGTGCCACACCCAATATCCAAAATGGCCATATTGGGTTTTAGAGCAAGACCTAATAATCTTTGGCTAAATTCATTGCGTCTGGATTGTAAATTTGACATCAAAAATGCTCCCACCCTTTAATCTTAAAATCAATAGTTTGCTGTTGATAGCATAATTCTAAGCCTTGTTTTTCAACAATTTCCCCAATGGGATAAATTAAATTAGGATATAGCTGATTAAATTCATCAAAATTATCTTGGTTCATGGTAAGGCATAATTGATAATCATCACCGCCATTTAAAATATGTTGATATTTTTGTTCAAAAGGCAAACAATTTAATTCATTATCACAAGGAATATTTTCTAAATACAATCTTGCCCCAACACCACTTGCATTTAAAATATGCCCCAAATCTTGCCCCAATCCGTCTGAAATATCAATCATGCTATTGGCATAATCCACCAATTTTTGCCCTAAATTCACTTGGGGCATGGGTAAATCTAAGGTATTTTGTAAATCGGTTTTTTGCCCAGTTAAAATATGATTTAATGCCAAACTTGCCGAGCCAATATGACCACTCACACAAATCACATCGCCAATTTTTGCCCCATCTCGGCAAATGCTTTTGCCTTTTTCGATAAGACCCAACACCGTGACCGAAATGGTTAAAATCTCTGATTTTGTGGTGTCTCCGCCAATCAATTCCACATTAAATTTTTGGCAAATGTCAGCTATGCCCCGAGCAAATTCTTTCAACCATTCATCATCATGGTTTGGCAAAGACAATCCCAATAAAATCGCATAGGGCGTTGCTCCCATACTGGCAATGTCAGATAAATTGACCGCCACCGACTTAAAACCAACAGCATAAGGGTCTGTCGTGAGCGGAAAATGTCGCCCTGCCACGAGCGTATCCACACAGCTGACAAGCTGGCTATTTGGCGGAATGCGGCTTACTGCGCAATCATCGCCAATGCCCAAAACGGTGCTTGGGTGGCGTGTGGTGGCGTGTTTAAAATGGGTGTAGATTAGGGAGAATTCAGACATGTCAGTTGGGGACTTTGTTGAGAAGCTTGCTAAGCTTGAACAGTTTTTTGGTGGATTTGTCATCAGAGCCATCGTCGATGATGTTGCCATGCTTGTCAATTGTGATGAACTGATCATTCATCTCAACTTGAGCCACGCCATTGTCAAATGGTAGGGCGTGGTCGTACTGCATCGCGATGACAAGCTTGCCAGTCTTATCTATAAATCCCCATTTAGCATCCGTGCGTACAGCGGCCAAGCCCTCGGAGAATTTCATGGCTTGGTGGTATTGCAAGGGGATGATGGGCTTGTTATTTGAATCGATAAAGCCATACAAATCATCTTTGACCACGACCGCCGCGCCATCTCTAAAATCAGACGCGTTATCGTATATGAACGGTATGGCGATGTTGCCTGATTTGTCCATAAAGCCGATTTGTCCGTCTCGCTTAACCATAACTAAGCCTTCTTTAAAGTCGGATGCGACTTCTGTGCTGTCATCGAGCGCAATGACAATGTTGCCCTTGGTGTCAATAAAATAACCATCTCTGCCTCTTTGGACGTAAGCCAACTGCTCGCTAAAACTGTCCGCGTCATCATATACCAAATCAATGACGATGCGACCTGCCGAATCAACGAATCCATATTTGCCGTCTTTTTCGCCTTTGGATAGTCCGTCATAAGGGCAGGCGATGTAGTCTAGCTTGGCAATGTTCGGTGGGCGCTTACAGTTATCCGCCATTGCACCTTGGGAGATGCCTAGCAAAGACAAAGAAAATAAAGCAGTCTGCTTTATGAAATTGAGCAGTTTAATCATGTGAAATTCCAAATATCAAAAAGGCGTCTATCTCATGTAGATGCTTATTAAGCCTTGATGAAGATAATAAAATACGCCATTTTCAACAGCGTATTTGGTTTATTATTCGTCGTCGTTGGATTTTTTGTTGGCTTTGTCTGCCTTATGGGCTTGATATTCCAATTCTCGCACGTCTTTGGCATATCTGTCTAGGATGGCATTGATGAATTTATGGGCATCAGTCGCCCCAAAATGGGTGTTTAATTGCATGGCTTCATCAAGCACCACTTTATAAGGAATGTGCAGACTGTGCTTAAGCTCGTACGCACCAATCAGTAAAATCGCCTTCTCGATGGTGTCTAACTTTTCAAAACTGCGGTCAAGATAACGGGCGATGTCCACGATTAGCTCACCTGCTTTCATGGGGATCTCACGCATAAGTTCGTGATAATAGCCCAAATGTACGGTGTGCATGGCGTTCTCGCTGCGAGTGCGCGCAACGATGGTGTGCGGCTCATTACCGCCCAACAGATCTCGCTGCTGAGTGGCGAAGCGATAATCGGTCATCAGCCATTCATAAAGCCCCTGCACAGCAAAACGACGCGCCTTACGAATGGCGGTGTAGCTGGTCTTGTAGCCTGTTTCGTTAATGTCAAAAGATTGGTCAGAAGTCGGAGTATTCATGTCAAAGCCTTGTCATTGGGTAATTTATCATAACAAAAAATCGCGAAGATCTCATCTTTTTATGTTTTTGTTTGATAATGACCGATTATGCTGTTAAATAATAAAAGGGCAAATCGCGTAAATTTGCCCTAGAGTGTGAGGTCAAATTATAGCGCTTTGAGGACGCTTGCCATCTCGATGGCAGTCATGGCAGCTTCGTAGCCTTTGTTGCCTGCTTTGGTGCCGGCGCGCTCGATGGTCTGCTCGATGTTCTCGGTGGTCAAGATGCCGTTAATCACAGGGATGTCGTGATGCAGTGCAACGTGCGACAGACCCTTGGCGGACTCGCTTGCCACGATGTCAAAATGTGGTGTCGCCCCACGAATGATCGCACCAAGCACCACGATTGCATCATATTTACCAGAAGTTGCCATGCGCTTGGCGGTCAGTGGTAGCTCGAACGCGCCTGGTACACGCACAACGGTGATGTTCTCGCCTTGTACGCCGTGACGCAGTAGGGCGTCTAGCGCGCCTTCAACCAGGCTTTCTACCAAAAAACCGTTAAAACGACCAACCGCGATACCGATGCGAAGACTTTGGTTCTGGTCAAGTGCGCCATCTAAGTGGGTAACGGCTGATTTTTGGTTGGTGTAATTCATGTTCTCGCCTATTTTTATGAGTGAAAATTATCGTTTATTTTAGCATATTTTGCCATGGAGTGGGCGATTTTCATGCCAAATTGATGCGAAAATTGCCAAATGAATTCTAATAGAATTACAGTCGTACAGGAATGCCTTGGGCTGCCATGAATTCTTTGGCTTCACGTATCGTGTGATCACCAAAATGGAAAATGCTCGCGGCAAGCACGGCATCAGCACCGCCTTGTAATACGCCATCAGCCAGATGCTGTAGGTTGCCAACACCGCCTGATGCGATGACGGGGATGTTAACTAGCTCGCTGAAGGTCTTGGTGAGCAGTAGGTCGTAGCCTTGGCGTGTGCCATCGCCATCCATGCTGGTCACCAGCAGTTCGCCTGCACCGCGTTTGGTCATCTGCACCGCCCAGTCAATGGCATCGATGCCTGTGGCTTTGCGCCCGCCATGAGTAAAAATCTCAAAGCCAATGCTGCCATCTGGCTTGGTGACGCGCTTGGCATCGATGGATACCACGATGCACTGACTGCCAAAACGTGAGGCGGCATCATTAACGAGATCGGGGTTGGTGATGGCAGCAGAATTAATACCAACCTTGTCAGCGCCTGCATTGAGCAGATTGCGAATGTCGTCAATCTTACGCACGCCGCCGCCAACGGTCAGCGGGATAAAGATATTCTTGGCGATCTGCTCTACCATATGATAGGTCGTATCTCGACCATCAGAGGTGGCAGTGATGTCCAAAAAGGTGATCTCATCAGCGCCTTCGTCATTATAACGAGTGGCGACTTGCACAGGATCACCTGCGTCTTTGATATCCACGAAGTTCACGCCTTTGACGACACGACCATTTTCAACATCAAGGCAGGGGATTAGGCGTTTGGCTAGCATGATTTTCTCTTAATTTTTTGGCTAATAATATGGTGCGATATTATGACAATAAAGACCGTTTTATACAACCTAAATTCTTGGGTTTGTGTTAAAAATGCACATAAGGTGCGCGTGCGAATATGATTCGTATGGATTGTTGCTGCTTTGGTAAATTTCAAGAATGTTAAAAAAATGTTGCACTTATGCTGTAATTGTCTTATGATGAAATCACAGCGAGATTATTCTTGTGGATAATCCTGCAATCATGGTTATAGGATATTAATTTTTTGATTGTAATTTTAACATGGAGACGACGTTCATGAAACACTTCCCAAAATTTGCCTTATTGGCACTATCAGCATCACTCATGGCTGCCTGTGGCGGCGATAAAGCGCCAGCTACCCAAGAAGGTGCGCAAACCGCCGCTCCAGCCCAAGGGCAAGGTACGCTGGATAAAATCAAATCATCAGGCACGATCGTTTTGGCGCATCGCGACTCATCGATTCCGTTTTCATATATCGCTGACAATCCTAATCAACCTGTTGGCTATGCGCATGACCTTCAGCTTAAAGTCGTTGAAGCATTAAAAGAGCAGCTAAACATGCCTGATCTGAAAGTGCGCTATAACCTGGTGACTTCTCAGACGCGTATCCCACTTGTCCAAAACGGCACAGTGGACTTAGAGTGTGGTTCAACGACCAACAACACCGAACGCCAGCAGCAGGTGGATTTCTCGGTGGGCTTCTTTGAGATTGGTACTCGTCTATTGACCGCTACCGACTCTAGTATCAAAGGCTTTGAAGATCTAGGCGGTAAGACGCTCGTCACCACAGCAGGTACGACCTCTGAGCGCTACATCAAGCAGTATAACGATGAGAAAAAAGCAGGCATCAATATCGTCTCTGCCAAAGACCACGGCGAGAGCTTCTTGATGCTAGAAAGCGGACGTGCTGAAGCATTCATGATGGATGACGTTCTATTGGCAGGCGAGCGCGCCAAAGCCAAAGACCCTGCCAAATGGCACATCGTGGGCGAGCCACAATCTTTTGAGATCTATGGCTGTATGGTACGTAAAGGCGATACTGAATTTAAGAAAGTCGTGGATGACACACTAAAAGCAGTCTATGCATCTGGCGAGATTAATGGCATCTATGACAAGTGGTTCACTCAGCCGATTCCGCCTAAGAATGTTAATATGGAATTTACCATGTCTGACAACCTAAAAACCCTGCTTGCCAATCCGCATGACCAAGCAGAGCCACAAAAAGCACAATAATTCATCAGATTTATTGTTGGATTTTTGGCAAAAACCACTCATTTTTGGGTGGTTTTTTAAGATTTGCTGATAAAAGGCGAAATATAGGAAATTTGCATGAATTATCATTGGAACTGGGGCGTGTTATTTCAGTCCACAGGCGTGGGCAGTGAACTGTATTGGCACTGGCTGCTAAAAGGTTTTGGATGGCTGCTTGTCATTGGTTCGGTGGCGTGGGTCATTGCTTTGGTGCTAGGCAGTATCCTAGGGGTAATGAAAACTTTACCAAGCAAGCCTGCACGTGCCATCGCGACCATGTATGTAGGGTTTTTTAGGAATGTGCCGCTACTGGTGCAGTTGTTTTTTTGGTTTTATGTGGCACCGACGCTATTGACAGAAGGACTTAGAGATTGGTGGTTTACATCCTTATCCTTTAATACCTCGGCAGTCATCTCGGCGGCGATCGGGCTTGGCTTATTCACCGCTGCGCGTATCGTTGAGCAGGTGCGAACAGGCATCGAATCACTGCCTAAGGGTCAGAGCAATGCAGGTTATGCACTAGGATTTAGTACGGCTCAGGTCTATCGTCATGTAATATTGCCGCAGGCGTTTCGGGTGATACTGCCGCCCATGAGCTCAGAGTTAACCAACTGCTTTAAAAATGCATCAGTGGCGTCATTGGTGGGGGTGGCAGAGCTCATCAGTCAAACCAAAACCATCAGCGAATACACTCAAAATAACTTTGAAGTTTATACTTTTGCGACCATCATTTATCTTATTTTTAACATGACGCTCATCCTTGGCATGACGTATCTGGAGAAAAAAGTGCGCATCAAAGGTCAAATCGGAGGTGCGGTATGAACGAATTACAACTTGCCATGCCTGCCTTGATGGCGGGGTTCTGGGTAACTTTTAAGGTCTTGGTGCTTGCCATTATTGGCGGTCTGATCATCGGGACGGTGCTGGCGCTCATGCGACTGTCGGGCAAAAAATGGCTGTCTGTGCCTGCTGCCCTATACGTGAACTATTTTCGTTCTGTGCCGCTGCTGCTTGTACTGCTTTGGTTTTACTTCGCGGTGCCGATGATGTATAACTGGATCACAGGCAAATACTTCTCACTGGATACTGCATTCACATCCTGTGTGGTGGCGTTCATGGTGTTCGAGGCGGCGTATTTCTCAGAGATCGTGCGAGCGGGCATTCAGTCTATCGGGCGTGGTCAGGTGTCGGCGGCTTATGCGCTGGGCATGACCTATAAGCAAACCATGCAGCTTATCATTCTACCCCAAGCATTTCGCAAAATGCTGCCCTTGGTGCTACAGCAGTGCATCATCTTGTTCCAAGACACGACGCTGGTATTTGCCATCGGGTTGGTGGATTTCTTCCGTGCCTCTTATGTGCGTGGGGATTTGATGGGTTATCTGACCCCGTATATTTTGGGCGCAGGTTTGGTGTATTTTGTGATTAGCTTGACGGCATCAACAGGGGTAAACGCCCTCAAAAAACGCCTAAGATTTTGACAAATTTAATAGATATATAAGGAACATACATGGCAATCGTACAACAAATCAATGAGAAAACTTGGATTAATGAGTTTGGTGGCTTGGTCTCGAACGAAGGTCACGCCACTGATGAGATGATGATTAAGATTCGTAACGTCTCAAAGTGGTATGGCGACTTTCAGGTGCTAACCGACTGCACCGCTCACGTCCATAAAGGCGATGTGGTGGTGGTCTGCGGTCCTTCAGGCTCAGGTAAATCCACGCTCATCAAGACGGTTAATGGGCTTGAGCCATTCCAAGAAGGCTCTATCATGGTGGGCGATACTTCGGTGGGTGATAAAGCGACAGACTTGGCGAAATTACGCAGCCGTGTGGGTATGGTGTTTCAGCATTTTGAGCTGTTTCCTCATTTATCCATCAAGGACAATCTGACCATCGCTCAGATTAAGGTGCTGGGTCGTAGTGAGTCTGAGGCGACCAAAAAAGGGCTTGCCTATCTGGATCGTGTGGGTCTGTCGGCTCATGCTAATAAATATCCCGCCGAGCTCTCTGGAGGTCAGCAGCAGCGCGTGGCGATTGCTCGTGCGTTGTCGATGGATCCTGTTGCCATGCTCTTTGATGAGCCGACATCTGCGCTAGACCCCGAGATGATCCAAGAGGTACTAGATGTGATGATCAGCCTGGCTCGTGATGGCATGACCATGATGTGTGTGACGCACGAGATGGGTTTTGCGCGCCAAGTGGCGAACCGCATTATATTCATGGATGAGGGTAGAATCGTTGAGAACTGTAGCCGCGATGAATTCTTTGGCGGTGCCAGAAGTGAGCGCGCCCAAGAATTCTTATCTAAAATCCTAAACCACTGATGAATGGCCAAACCGACTGCATTAAGGTCGGTTTGTTTTTTATTTGAAATTTATCTCATTGCGCCACCAAGCTTATGACCGATCAAACACCGTCCAATCTACCAAATAACGCCTTAATCAAGATGCTACCCAAGGGTGTGCAGAGATTTATGGCGCGGTTTTTTATTACGCGAAGCTTTGCATGGCTTGTGTCGGGTGCTTTTGTGCTGTAGGTGCTGGCGACCAGCGTTTGGCTGATGTTGGCATTGTGGATACATGAGCCACTGGGTGCGATCGGCACCAAATTATTCATGGTGTTCTGGGTGTGTCTTGCCTTGAGCCTGACGGGGTGATTGATACGCAATATACGGTGGATGAATGGCGACAAATGGCGCACGCCAATCTGAATGTGGCGCACCTTACGCGCGTGGACATGAGCAGTCGCGAGTTCTCTGAGCTGATTAGGGAAGGTTTGCCAAATAAATAAAACCCAAAAATTCCAAGAAAGTGTTCGTAAAATCAGTAAAAACCCTTTAAAATATGTACTTTTGATAAAAGCAGGAAAAAATCCATGTCCGTCTATAC
>OERH01000137.1_pt1 | contig 13748 bp, 12 predicted proteins | sample 1539931 | NCBI WGS metagenome assembly OERH01 (sample SAMEA3891233, study PRJEB23780) | metagenome | biome: terrestrial biome; feature: animal house; material: water of meat washing | place: Italy | collected 2015-05-12
CCCCCACCGACGGCAAAGTCAACGACATCAAAATCACCACCATAGGCGGCGTGGTCAAACCTGGCGAAATCATCATGCAGCTGTTGCCAACCAGTAGTGACCTGATTGTTGAAGCCAAAGTACGCCCTGCCGATATTGCTTATGTCAAAGAAGGGCAACATGCCAGCGTCAAGTTAGATGCTTATGATTATTCCATCTTTGGGTCAATGGATGGCGTGGTGACCTACATTAGCCCAGATACGCTCATGGAGCAAACCCCAAAAGGGGAACAGCCGTATTACCGAGTGCAGGTGCGTATCAAATCAGCTGAATTTCAAGGGCGTGCCAAAGATATCGTGATTCGACCTGGCATGACTGCCACGGTTGAAATCAAAGCGCTTGAGCGTACCGTGCTCAACTATCTCACCAAGCCCATTACCAAAACCTTGTCAGAAGGCTTAGGTGAGCGCTAGGCGCTAGGTTAGATACTAGCTAGTCACGCTGCAAACAGTAGTACCGCATAAAAAAGCCCTAATCAAATGACTAGGGCTTTTTTGCTAATAAGTGATTACTTGGTTTCGTTAAATAGCTCACGCCCAATCAGCATACGGCGCACTTCACTAGTGCCTGCACCAATCTCATACAGCTTGGCATCACGCCAAATACGCCCTAGTGGGTACTCGTTGGTATAGCCATTGCCGCCAAAGATTTGGATACCTTCTCCTGCCATCCAAGTGGCTTTTTCCGCTGTCCACAAAATCACGCTGGCACAGTCTTTGCGTACTTGGCGCACATGGTCACTGCCTAGCATGTCCAAATTTTTGCCCACGGTGTAAAGAAAGCTGCGCCCTGCTTGTAGGATGGTGTACATGTCCGCCACTTTGCCTTGAATCAACTGGAATTCACCGATGGCTTGACCAAATTGCTTGCGGTCATGGATGTAGGGAATGACGTTGTCCATCACCGCTTGCATCAGCCCGATGGGGCCTGCGGCTAGGACGGCACGCTCATAGTCGAGACCACTCATCAATACTTTGACGCCATTGTTAAGACCACCCAAAATGTTGTCGCTTGGGACTTCGACATTGTCAAACACCATCTCGCCTGTGTGGCTGCCGCGCATACCGAGTTTGTCAAGTTTTTGCGCGGTATAAAAGCCTTTCATGCCTTTTTCTACCAAAAACGCGGTGATGCCTTTTGCCCCAAGCTCTGGGTTGGTTTTGGCATACACCACCATCACGTCAGCGTCTGGGCCATTGGTAATCCACATTTTTGAGCCGTTCAATACATATACGCCACCTTTGTCTTCGGCACGTAATTTCATGCTGGTCACGTCTGAGCCTGCACCGGGTTCACTCATGGCTAAGGCACCAATGAATTCACCGCTGATGAGTTTTGGCAAGTATTTTTGTTTTTGGGCTTCTGTGCCGTTGCGTTTGATTTGGTTGATACATAGGTTGGAATGCGCGCCATAGCTTAGCGCCACTGAGCCTGATGCGCGGCTGATTTCTTCCATGGCGACCATGTGCGCCACATAGCCCATGTCCACGCCACCGTAAGTTTCGGGCACGGTGATGCCATGCAGCCCAAGCTCGCCCATTTTCTGCCACAAGTCCATGGGAAATTGGTCGGTGCGGTCAAGTTCGGCAGCGCGTGGGGCGATTTCGGCATCGGCGAAGGCTTTGACGGTTTCGCGTAGGGCGTTGATGTCATCGCCAAGTTGGTAATCGAGTCCTAGGTTCATAATTGCATCCTTTCGTTTGGGTAAAATATTAATAGTGTCGTTGATTTAATAGGGCTTTGGCGACTTTTGAGCCGTTTTGCCTGCCCAAAAATTCGCTGATTTTTTGCCCGACATCAACCAATTTGTCAAGGTCAATGCCTGTGTCAATGCCCATGCCATGTAGCAGATACACCACATCTTCGGTGGCAACATTGCCCGTTGCGCCTTTGGCATACGGACAGCCGCCAAGCCCTGCCACCGAGGTGTCAAACTGCCATACCCCAAGCTGCAGCGCGGCTAGGGTGTTGCTTAACGCTTGACCATAGGTGTCATGAAAATGCCCAGAGATATTGTCAATGTCAATGTAACGCAAGGCAGCATCCAAGGCTTTTTGCACCTTGATGGGCGTGCCCACGCCGATGGTGTCAGCAATGCCAATATGTTCTGCACCGATGGCAACGAGCTTGTCTGTCACATAGGCGACTTTATCGGGGTGAATCTCGCCTTCATACGGGCAGCCTACCGTGCACGAAATCACGCCACGCACTTTGATGCCGTGGGCTTTGGCAGCATCAGCAACAGGGGCAAATCGCTCGATACTTTCGCTAATGCTACAGTTGATGTTTTTTTGGCTAAAGGCTTCACTCGCTGAGCCAAAAATCACCACTTCATAATTGGCAAATTGGTCACGGTGGGCAAGGGCAGCTTCAAAGCCTTTTAGGTTTGGGGTGAGTACCGAGTAGGTGACATCATCGCGTTTGACAATGCCATCTAATACGGCATCATTGTCCGCCATTTGTGGTACCCATTTTGGCGACACAAAGCTGGTGGCTTCAAGCTTGCGCACGCCAGCGTCTATTAGCCCGTTAATCAAATCGATTTTGACTTCACTGGGTACGGCTTGCTTTTCGTTTTGTAAGCCGTCTCTTGCGCCCACGTCAATGATTTTGACAAAGTTTGGATAATTCATGATTGGCTACCTGTATCAAGTTTTAACAGCTCATCGCCATCGGATACCAAGTCCCCTGCTTTGAACAGTAACTCTGCCACCGTGCCATCGCTAGGGGCATTGATGGTATGCTCAATTTTCATTGCTTCAATCACCGCCAAGGCTTGACCTTTTTTGACCACATCGCCCACATTGACCCGAAACGCTACCACTTGACCTGGCATGGGTGATTTTAGGCTGCCGCCATCTTGGGCTTCCTCGCCCACATGCGCCATGCTGTCAACCAAGGTGATGACATCGCTGGCACGATTGGCAAATACATACACTTGCTCATTGTGTAGCCATGCTTGTAAGCGCTGGCGTTTGCCACCAATGTGATTTTCTTTACTATCGTCACTCATCCATACCGTAAACGTATCGTTGCCTTTGGCGGTGTCATCGGGCAGATAGCGCACGCTGCCGCTAAAAATCGGGGTCAAAGTGTCTGCTTGATGGGCTTCGGCTTTGATGAGTTCATTGATGGTTAGCTTAAATGCTTGCCCATTGACTTCACTTATCACCGCACGCAGCGGCTGCTCATGATACACCAAGTCAAAAGGACGCTCATAGTGGCTATACGCGCGCCACGCATCGGTTTTGCTAAAGGGATCGTGATTTTGGGTTTGGGCTTCTTGGGCAAGCTCGTTGACAATCGCAGTTGCCACCAGCCAAGCTAGCTCACCGCGCTGCTGCCCAAATAGTACGTCTTTTTCACGTTCAATCAATGCCGTGTCAAGATTGGCGTGTTGGAATGAATCTGATTGCACCACGTGACGCAAAAATGCTACGTTATTTGGCAGACCGACAATTCGTGTTTCAGCCAAGGCATGGTCAAGTTTGGCAAGGGCTTGCTCGCGGGTTGGCGCGTGGACGATGAGCTTGGCAATCATGGAGTCGTAGTAAGGGCTAATCACATCGCCTTCGTGTACGCCATCATCAATGCGGACATCGCTGATCGTAAACGCGCTGTGCGCAGGTTTACGGTAGACGTTGAGTGTCCCTGTGGCAGGCAAGAAATTATTGTCTGGGTTTTCTGCACAAATCCGCGCTTCGATGGCATGACCATTGATGGTCAAGTCTGCTTGGTTTTTTGGTAATGGCTCGCCGCTAGCCACTCGAAGTTGCCATTCAACAAGGTCGGTGCCCGTAATGGCTTCGGTGACGGGGTGTTCTACTTGCAGGCGCGTGTTCATTTCCATAAAGTAGAAATTCATGCCGCCAAATTTATCTTCGGGTGAACACTCACGTTGCTCCACGATAAATTCAACCGTGCCAGCCCCCACATAATTGACCGCTTTTGCTGCCGCAATCGCTGCTGCGCCCATCGCTTCACGCATTGCCACGCTGACATCAGGGGCAGGGGCTTCTTCCAGCACTTTTTGGTGGCGGCGCTGTACTGAGCAATCACGCTCAAATAAATACACATAGTTGCCATGCGTGTCGCCAAATACTTGAATCTCAATGTGGCGGGGACGCAGGGCATATTTTTCAATCAGTACGCTATCATTGCCAAAGCTGCTAATGGCTTCACGCTTACATGAGCCTAGGGCATCAATAAAATCTTCGGTTTTTTCGACCAGTCGCATACCTTTGCCGCCGCCGCCAGAGCTGGCTTTGATTAGCACAGGATAGCCAATTTTGTCGGCTTCGGTGTGCAAAAATTCGGGGTCTTGGTTGGTGCCATGATATCCTGGAATGAGGGGTACATTGGCAGCTTCCATCAAGCGTTTGGACTCGGCTTTAAGCCCCATCGCGGTGATGGCAGAGGCAGGGGGACCGATAAACACCAAGCCAGCATCCGCGCACGCTTGAGCAAATTCGTCATTTTCGCTCAAAAATCCGTAGCCTGGGTGAATCGCCTGTGCGCCTGTTTGCTTGGCAGCGTCTAAGATACGCTCCCAGCGCAAATAGCTGTCTTTGGGCGCAGAGCCACCGATATACACGGCTTCATCACACACGGCAACGTGCTTGGCAAAGCGGTCAGCATCCGAGTACACGGCAACGGTACGCACGCCCAATTTTTTGGCAGTGGCAGCGACACGGCAGGCAATTTCACCACGATTGGCGATTAAGATTTTTGAAAACATGTTTGAGTTCCTTCATTTTTAGATTTGTAGGGCACATTCCATGCACCTTGTAGGAAAAATTTATTGGCGTCAAATGTGTAATGCGCAATAAACTTTTTCAGTATCATTTAAGCCATCTTTAACAGCCGCAAAACCTTTACTCACTAATTTTACCGTATTAAAACTTTTGCCTTCATCATCAGTCACCATCACCACCAAGTCTTGGTTTTCAAAACTTTGCAGCTCTTGAATCAATTCTTGAATGGTTTTGGTTCTATTTTCCCAAGCAATAATATTATCGCCCATAAGTTTTTTCGCTTCTGACTAAACTCTTGAAATGGTGCGTAAGACGCACCCTACGCGAGATACTCTTACGCCAGCCAGCTTGGTTTACGTTTTTGCAAGAAAGATTGTACGCCTTCTTTACCTTCATCAGACGCGCGAATATCGGCAATCCCTGCAACAGTATCTTTGATTAATTGGTCGTTAATCTCTACATATGCCACGTCTTGCACCAGTTTTTTACACACCTTGACGGCGTTTGGACTGGCGTTGACCAAGTGCTTGACCAAATTATCAAGGGTTTGCTTAAACTCTTCTTCATCGACACGCTCATGAATCAAGCCGATTTTTTTGGCTTCTTTGGCATCAAAGACTTCAGCCGTCAAAAAGTAGCGATGCGCGGCTCTTGCGCCCATGGCTCGTATCACATACGGGCTGATGGTGGCAGGAATCAAGCCAAGTTTGACTTCACTTAAGCAAAAATTGGCATTTTTGACGCTAATAGCGATATCACAGCACGCCACCAGCCCCATACCGCCTGCATACACATCACCTTGAATGGCGGCAACCGTGGGCTTTGGGCAGTTGTAGATGGTCTTAAGCATGGTGGCAAGGTTGCCAGCGTCTGCCAAGTTCTCATCACGGGTGTAGTCCGCCATGGCACGCATCCAGTTCAAATCCGCGCCTGCGCAAAACGCCTTGCCATTGGCAGTGAGTACCACCGCGCGCACTGGGTCTTGTTTGCCACAGTAATCAAAGGCTTGGGTAAGCTCGCGGATGACGTCATCGTTAAAGGCATTTCGTTTGTCTGGGCGATTAAGCGTAATCGTCGCCACATAATTGTTGATTTCTAATAATAAACTGTCAAAAGTGGGTAATTTCATCGTGTTTTTCCTTTTTGTGGTTGGGTAAATGTGGAAAGTTTTTGCTAGTTGCTCAAATATAAAACAACCCACAAAGACGTCCGATTTTACACGCTGAAAATTACATCCTAAATACACCAAATGTGGTGTCTGCAATCGGGGCGTTATACGCCGCACTTAAGCCTAACGCCAACACTTTGCGAGTGTCTGCTGGGTCAATCACGCCATCATCCCATAGCCTTGCCGACGCATAGTAGGGATGTCCTTGTTCTTCATATTGTTGCAGTACAGGGGCTTTGAACGCTTGTTCATCCGCGCTTGACCAGTTTTCACCTTTGGCTTCAAACTGGCTGCGTTTGACCGTTGCCAAGACCGATGCGGCTTGCTCACCGCCCATCACCGAGATACGCGCATTGGGCCACATCCATAAGAATCGTGGACTATAAGCACGACCGCACATTCCATAATTACCCGCGCCAAATGAACCGCCCACAATCACGGTAAATTTTGGCACTTTGGCATTGGCAACTGCCATTACCATTTTTGCCCCATGACGGGCGATGCCTTCGTTTTCGTATTTGCGCCCCACCATAAAACCTGTGATGTTTTGCAAAAACACGAGCGGAATTTTGCGCTTGCAGCATAGCTCAATAAAATGGGTGGCTTTTTGCGCCGATTCACTAAACAAAATCCCATTATTGGCGATAATGCCCACAGGCATCCCTTCAATATGGGCAAAACCGCACACCAGTGTGGTACCAAAGCGCGCTTTGAACTCATCAAACTCACTGCCATCCACAATCCGTGCAATCACTTCACGAATATCAAACGGCTTACGGGTATCGGTGGGAATAATGCCATACAATTCTTTGGCGTCATAATTGGGTGGGCGCGGCGTTTTTTGCGCGGTTACTTGGTTGATAGGCGTTTTTTGCTGGTTTAAGTTGCCCACGATGTTGCGCGCCATGGACAAGGCGTGTAAGTCATTTTGGGCAAGGTGGTCAACCACACCTGACAGACGGGTATGCACATCACCGCCGCCCAAATCTTCTGCGCTCACTTCTTCCCCTGTGGCGGCTTTGACCAGTGGCGGCCCGCCCAAAAAAATCGTGCCTTGCTCTTTGACGATAATCGACTCATCACTCATGGCAGGCACATACGCACCGCCAGCAGTACAGCTTCCCATAACCACGGCAATTTGGGGTATGCCTTCGGCGCTCATGTTGGCTTGGTTAAAGAAAATACGCCCAAAATGGTCACGGTCGGGGAATACTTCGTCTTGGTTGGGTAGGTTTGCACCGCCTGAGTCCACAAGGTAGATACAAGGCAAACGGTTCTCGAGGGCAATCTCTTGGGCGCGCAAATGCTTTTTGACCGTCATGGGATAATAAGTGCCGCCTTTGACGGTGGCATCGTTACACACAATCATACAATCAATGCCTGCTACACGCCCAATCCCTGCAATCACGCCCGCGGCGGGAATATCGGCATCGTACATACCGTAAGCTGCCATGGGTGATAGTTCCAAAAATGGCGTCCCTGCATCCAGCAAACGCTCCACACGCTCACGCGGCAGCAGTTTGCCACGAGCGACATGTTTGGCACGGGCAGACGCTGAGCCGCCTTGGGCAATCACCGCAAGTTTGGCTTTGAGATCGTCAACAATACTTTGCATGGCAGCGGCATTGGCTTGAAATTCTGCCCCATTGGGGCTAAGTTTACTTTGAATCACGCTCATGTTGTTTTACCTAATTTTTTATTTGGGCATATGCCATATGCCCCTACAGTTTGTTAAATCGACAGTTATAGCCCCAATTCTTGTTTCATTGCTTCCACGATTTTGAATTTTTGAATTTTACCTGTCACCGTCATCGGGAATTCTTCAACAAACTTCATATAGGTTGGGACTTTATAATGGGCAATATGGTCACGGCAAAAGTCGCGAATGTCTTGTTCGGTTAAGTGGCTATCTTTTTTGGGAATAATCCAAGCGGCTAACACTTCACCAAATTTTTTGTCGGGTACACCCACCACTTGCACATCACGGATTTTTGGGTGACGGTATAGGTAGTTTTCAATCTCAACGGGGTAGATGTTCTCACCGCCCCTTATCACCATGTCTTTGCTGCGACCCACGATTTTGATATAACCGTCTTCATCCATAGTGGCAAGGTCGCCTGTGTGCATCCAGCCATCAACAATGGCATCAGCGGTTTTGTTGGTGTCATTCCAGTAGCCTAGCATCACCGAATAGCCTTTGGTACAAAGCTCGCCTGTCTCGCCAATTGCCACAATCTCGCCTGTGTCGGGGTGGATAATCTTCACTTCTAAATTGGGCTGCACCAGTCCCACGGTTGAGACTTGTTTGTCTAAGGGGGTATGCTCATTGGTCTGGCAAGACACTGGTGACGTCTCGGTCATGCCATAGGCAATGGTGACTTGTTTCATGTGCATGTGTTCAATCACGCGGCGCATTACCTCAATCGGGCAGCTTGAGCCTGCCATGATGCCTGTGCGTAGGGTAGATAGGTCGTAGTTTTTAAATTCAGGATGGTCAAGCTCAGAGATAAACATGGTCGGCACGCCATGCAGTCCTGTGCATTTTTCTGTTTGAACAGTTTCTAGCACGGTGATTGGGTCAAAGCCATCATTTGGATAGACAATCGTACCGCCGTGGGTCAAGATAGCAAGGTTACCTAATACCATGCCAAAGCAGTGATACAGCGGCACTGGGATACATAGGCGGTCATCAGCGGTCAAGTTCATGGCTTCACCGATAAAATAACCGTTATTTAGGATATTGCGGTGGGTTAGGGTCGCCCCTTTGGGGGTTCCTGTGGTGCCACTGGTGAATTGAATATTGATGGGGTTGTTGGGATTGAGCTTTTTGGCGCGTTCGGCAACGGCAGGGTCATTGGCATCGCCTTCTGCCAACCAGTCTGAGAATTTTTGCATAAAGCCAAAATTTTCAGTGTCATCAGGGCTATCAATCCATACGATACGTTTTAGGTTAGGTAGCTGCACAAGCTCAAGATGGTGATAGTCTTGGTGGCGCGCCTCAGGAGCGAGCTCTTGCATCATCTTGGCATAGTCACTGGCTTTAAAGTGTCGCATCAGTACAAGCACTTGGCAATCGACTTTATTAATGGCGTATTCCAGCTCAAAGATGCGATAAGCAGGGTTAATATTGACCAGTACAATCCCTGCTTTGGCAGTTGCCAGCTGCATGATGACCCATTCCACATTGTTGTGTGACCAAATGCCGACACGGTCACCTTTTTGCAGACCCATGCCAATCAGGGTGCTGGCAAGTTGATTGACCTTTTGCTGTAGCTCACGGTAGGTCAGACGAATGTGCTGATGGGCAGAAACTAACGCTTCTTTGTCAGGGTTTTGTTCAACGATTTGATCAAAAAAATCCCCAATAGTCAGCTCAATCAAAGGGGTAATAGGTCCTTTGTCATAGCTTTGGGCGAGCGGGGCATTGGCAGATTTTGCCCCCATATTGATGCGTGGCAGGGTGAGCACGTCTTTGGTCATGATAGCATCCTTTCTAATTGACTATAAAACAATGCGCGCTAGCAAAGACCTTGCAGGGGTAACCTCTGCTAGCGCCTTGCTACACGGCATATCTACCTTTAAGTAATCCTTGACTTAGGGCAGGAATGAGGGTTGTTTTAATTAACTAATTGAAAATCTTCATGTTATCTTTTTAATTGTCTGCCTCCATCTTAATCAAAATATTGGTAACTTGTCAATCTAAAACGATACACTCTTTATCGAAATAAAAAAATAAGTGTGACTAGGCTGTTCAAAAAATGATTAAAAAAAGTGCCAATGTTAGCTAACATCGGCACTTTAATAAAAAAGGGGTATGCAGAGAATTTATTTTTCGTTATAGAGCTTAATGCCGTCAACAAAGGCGCATTGTTTTTGTCGTGCCGCCTGTATCATCGCCTCCCGTTGTCCCATGGCAGTTGATAAGTTATGGCGATTGCCGCCATTAACACTACCCAAGCCAACACTTACCGTAGGGTAAATACCGCCTCGACCACCCGTTACCCCAATACCAATCCCCGATGCCTGCAAGCCTGTGCGCTGATTGGCGCTAGCATCAATGTATTGGTTAACGCGCGTATATTCACTAGCGAGCTGTGCGCATTGGTAGCTTTGATAGTTATTGGGCGACACATAGGCAGGTTTTGGTAAACTGCTACAAGCGCTTAAAGTTAAAGCAGCAAGACAGGCATAAATGGTCGCGTGAATGGGTGCTTTCAACTAGCAGACTCCTTAAACTATTAGAGAAGATTGGCGGGTCAAAATAAATTCATGGGCTTAGCAACCGCCAACATGACAATTCCAACATACGCTACCAAAGCAATCAGCATACCCGCTTTGGCTTGATTGGGTAGGGCATTGGCACGAGTCGCTTTAATATTTGCCGAAATAGCCACCACAAATAAAATAACCTTAGCGATCACCCAATGAGGTATGCCTATTAACTTAATAAGCGGCATTAGGGTTACCACGCCTGTTATGAGCAGCAAGGTATAAATCACATGACTGCCAATCTTTAAGCCCTTGTTGGGCCATTGTCCTGACTTGCCAGTCATCACCAAACCAAACTGATACAAAAATAGTGCGATGGTAAGTACCGCAAACAGCATATGCACGTGTTTCATAAAATCCCTCGTTAGTGGTTTTGTCCCGCGCAATTTGGGCTGGCAGGAGCTTGTCCCAGCGCTTGCCATTCAGTGGGGGTATAAGCATGAATCGCAAACGCGTGCACTTGCCCACCGCCTTGCACCAATAAATCATTGACCAACGCGTACACCATTTGGTGACGTTGTACGAGGCGTTTATCGGTAAACACGTCACTGACAAGGGTTAATTTAAAATGGCTCTCTTTACCCTCAAAATAACCTGCATGACGCATAGACTCGTTTTCTAAGTGTAAAACACTTGGGGCAAAGGTTTGTAAACGCAAAGTGATATCATCGGCGATTGGGGCGGCAAGTTCAGACATGTTTTTCTCCACTTATCAAAACAGCACATCTAAAAGATGGGCATGGGCACAGTACTGTAAAACCAAGCTACAAATATGTCTGCTATTTTAGCACTTTTATGCCCAATACCGCCCTTATTTTCTGTCTATTTTGACCAATATACCAATGATAAAATCCCTGCAGCAATAAGTGGACCTACAGGTACGCCACGAAACAGCACCACCCCCGCAACAGTACCCACCAACAAGCCTGTCACCACATTGGGGTCTGCACTCAATAGCTTGACGCCGCGCGCACCTAGCCAAGTAACTAGTAACCCCACCGCGATTGCCGCAAGCGACTGCCAGCTGCTAAAAGATTTTAGTAAATCTTTATTACTAAGCTCTCCCGTAGCAATGGGGGTAAGCAAAGTTAGGGTCAGTATTAAAATTCCTAGATTGAGCCCATATTGCTGAATATAAGGAAAAATATGGTGCTGAATGGGCAACACTTTAACCAAAATCAGCAAACTTGCCGTTAGCCAAATTGTATTGTTGTGGATGACAATACCACAAGCAAGTAAGACGCACAAGACGACCAAACTCATGTCTAGCTGATTCATAATGACTTACCCAATGTGCGCAACTTTTGCAGATTAACGATAACGGCTTTGCTGATAAAGCGGCATTACTCGCGGTAGCATGCCCTGTAAACTAGCAATGCGTGCCGAACTTACAGGGTGAGTACTTAAAAACTGTGGTGGCTCACCACGTCCTTCAACCGCTTGCATTTTTTTCCAAAGACTAACGGCGGCATTAGGATCATAACCTGCACGTGCCATAAGCTCAAGCCCCATCAAATCCGCCTCGCTTTCTTGAGTGCGACTATTTGGCAAAGTCAGCCCCAAATCGCCTGCAACATTGGCAATTTGAGCTTGACCAGAAGACAGCCCAAGCACGCTGGCAGCAATACCAATACCCGTTTGGGTAGCAACTTGGCGAGAAAGACGCTCACGCGTATGCTCGCGCAAGGCATGCGACATCTCATGTCCCATGATTGCCGCAATTTCATCATCGTTAAGATTTAAGCGTTCAATAATTCCCGAATAAAATACGATTTTGCCCCCTGGTAGCACATGAGCATTCAACTCTTTACTATTAATCACGTGCACTTCCCAAGCCCAGTTTTTGGCATCGGGGCGGTAGGCGCTTGTTTGCGGCACAAGCCGATTAGCCACACGCTTTAGCCTATCAAGTTGAGCGGGATTTTTATCTAACACACCTTGGGCACGTGCCTTAGTAATCTCCTCTTGAAATGCTTGATTGGATAATTGCTGTACTTGATCACCAGATATCACAAGCAGTTGGTTGCGATTGACCCCGATGGCGCCCGTGTCAGTGGTTGAGGAACAACCCACAACACCTGCCAAGGTCAACATTGCCATACTGGGTAACAAAATTTTTTTTAACACGCGCACGGTTATCTCCAAATGTTTGTATCATTAACTGGGCATTATAACCAACAGCAGATTCTAGAATCAGCTGATATTTGCAGTAATTGAGTAACGATACATTAATTACTTGTTTTATTGTGTGGTGGGCACGTTATTTGTACAAGGAAAATCATGAAATCATACCCAAAAAACCCTATTTGATAGCCTTAGCCCTCTAAAATAGGGTCTTTAGCAAAAAAAATGCTATTTTTTTAAAAAAAATTGCAAAAAGGGGTTGACGCAAAAATAAAAGTCTTTATAATACGCATCCACAACGACGCGATATAAATTAACTATCGCAGCGATTGACCACTAAATGCGGGAATAGCTCAGTTGGTAGAGCACGACCTTGCCAAGGTCGGGGTCGCGAGTTCGAATCTCGTTTCCCGCTCCAAATTCTAAAAAGCCTAACTTAATAGTTAGGCTTTTTTATTGCTTAAAAATCAATGATTTAGCTTAATCTACTTTCTTAAACTACATCTAAAATCTTTGACCACTTTTTGATATTAAGGCACACAAAAAATTTTGTGTGCCTTATTTGTGCCTTAACTGTGCCATGCTTAGTTTTTGTATAGCAAAATTCTGACCACAACTCTATTTTTATTCTGTAGTTTGGCTTTATGGCATTGAATAAATCTAATAGGAGTATGAACCAATCAGTCATGAGGTTTAATCTTAAGATTAAAGCCTAATTACTCCCTGTTTTGGAGCTAGTGTAATTTATAGCTGAAAGCAACCTACGATTTGACTCAAATGTATTTATAAACTTAACTTCAAATTTTTTATCAATTGAGTCCTTTATCTTTTGTAGGCTAGGCGATAATTTCTCTAAATCCCAAAATGGGTGTACCATTACAAAAGCAGTTGAATCGCAACCTATACTGTTATGTAAAACTACGGGTAAGTTTAAGTCGCCAATACAAGTAATTTCACGCTTTCTCAAATCAAGACGCTTAATTTCTTCTGCACTTTGATTAGCAATTGTATCCCAATCAGCTAATTCTGGAATATTTGAAAATTGTCCATCTAAACCCACTTTAAACTCAGGGTTAAGAAGGCATCGTAAATAACTTATACCTAGTCTCCAGTCGAGAATACCGTGGTAACCTCTGTTACCATAACGCTGAATACACTGATAACATGAACGAATACATTCATTCATGTGTTTTTGATCAAAAAATTTGGCTGCTAAAGGGTCATTTTTTGGTGAATTAACCATTGACTCTATTAATTCTACAATCAGTGGTTTTTGATTGCCCTTTTCACCTAGTCTCCGACAAAAGCCTGCTCCATTTACCAACATATCAGCAATTTGCAATACCGGTTTGCCTTCTCGTAGACGTGGTTCTAGTGTTTCAAATTCTTCAGGC
>OERH01000142.1_pt1 | contig 13582 bp, 9 predicted proteins | sample 1539931 | NCBI WGS metagenome assembly OERH01 (sample SAMEA3891233, study PRJEB23780) | metagenome | biome: terrestrial biome; feature: animal house; material: water of meat washing | place: Italy | collected 2015-05-12
CTCGTCAAAACCTGCTGGATATCGAAAGCTTAAAGGTTGATGATCTTGATATTCACGCTTACCGCTATGTGATGAAACCTACGTTACCCATTCGTCGTGATAGCCCTAAGAAGGCAATCACCTTGATTCTGGCGGTGCTGCTGGGCGGCATGGTCGGCGCGGGTATTGTGCTGGGGCGTAACGCGCTGCGTAATTACAACGCGAAGTGATTTTTTGAGCTAAAAGAAAGCGGGCAGTGTGGTCACACCGTGCCCGTTTTTTTGTCGGATGCGATGCCGGCGTATCTTATCCAGCTTACATATGTTGAGAAAATTTGTAGACACGATAAACCTGCACACCGGGCAATGACGTATGAGTTGTTGCCGGAAGCGACAGCAACATCACATCCGCCTACCCCGCAACTCACTGATGCCGCGTGCGCAGATTCACTATAACTGTTGTTAAATCCAGATTTTGAACCTGCAACAGCACCAGCAGGTGATACATCAAATCAGGCACCTCATTGGTTAGTATGTACCGTCGCAAAACGGGGTTACTCACAGCGAGCATGGCGTAATTTTGTACAAATCTGTATTTTTTATCAGCAGATTATTTAGCAACCAGGCAAAAAAATGTCATGATTCTCTTTATTATTACTTTTATATCAATGGATTAGCATTAATTTGTTTGGTAAATGTTTAAGATGTGTATTATTTGAGTAATCCATTAATTAGTCGGCTTTTATATTTTTTTTCCCAGCATCCAACGCTATAATCTGCGAAGATTTTTTTTGTGGAATGTGCAGTGTAGAGGCATGAGTCGTTTATCCCACCAGTCGCAACATAACGCCGTCGTCGTGTGCAAAGAGCTATTAAGCCCGAACGCGCGTTGCCTGCCGGGCGGCGAATACGATGTCTCTTCTTATCTTTCCCCGTATCGTAAATGCCCCTTTCTGATTGTTGCTGGCATCGGTAAATCACTTGATTCGTTTTTTTTGATGGCGGTGAGAGCATGTGTTTTGCCCCGCGTAAATGAGAAGGTCCTGATGGTTACTCTGGCGGCAAATGTGGAAATTGTGGGGCGTTTCGTGGCCTGGTGAGGAACAGATACATATTAAAAGCAGAGACATGCCTCAGGGCATATCTCTGCTTTTAGGTTTTCAGGATACCCGTTCCGTAAGGATGGTTTTTCAGACCGCTGCGTGAACTATCTGCCGACCGTCTGAAGCGAAAGAGGGTGGTGTTTAGCCTGGAGCACGGGAGCACTACGCATTTTGGTTGCGATAGCCAATGGCGGTAGCGTACCTGAAAAAGGCCATTCAACCTGTTGGTCGATTGATTGATAGTAAAATAAAACAATTATTTATTTAAGGATTTCATTATGTTACTTCCTGTAATTATGGCTGGTGGTACCGGCAGTCGTCTCTGGCCGATGTCACGCGAGCTTTATCCGAAACAGTTCCTCCGCCTGTTCGGGCAGAACTCCATGCTGCAGGAAACCATCACCCGACTCTCGGGCCTTGAAATCCATGAACCGATGGTCATCTGTAACGAAGAGCACCGCTTCCTGGTGGCTGAACAGCTACGCCAGCTCAATAAGCTGTCGAATAACATTATTCTTGAGCCGGTCGGGCGCAACACCGCCCCGGCCATCGCCCTGGCAGCCCTTCAGGCCACCCGCGACGGCGACGACCCGCTGATGCTGGTTCTCGCCGCTGACCATATCATCAATAACCAGTCGGCCTTCCACGACGCCATCCGGGTCGCCGAGCAGTATGCTGATGAAGGTCATCTGGTCACCTTCGGTATCGTGCCGAATGCCCCGGAAACTGGCTACGGTTACATTCAGCGCGGCGTGGCGCTCACCGATAGTGCCCATTCCGCGTACCAGGTGGCCCGCTTTGTGGAGAAGCCGGATCGCGAGCGCGCCGAGGCTTACCTCGCCTCCGGGGAGTACTACTGGAACAGCGGCATGTTTATGTTCCGCGCCAAGAAATACCTCATCGAGCTGGCCAAATACCGTCCGGATATCCTGGAAGCCTGCCAGGCTGCGGTGAATGCCGCCGATAATGGCAGCGATTTCATCAATATCCCGCATGATATTTTCTGCGAGTGCCCGGATGAGTCCGTGGACTATGCCGTTATGGAGAAAACCGCCGATGCGGTGGTGGTCGGTCTCGATGCTGACTGGAGCGACGTCGGCTCCTGGTCCGCACTATGGGAGGTCAGCCCGAAAGACGAGCAGGGCAATGTCCTCAGCGGTGACGCGTGGGTACACAACAGCGAAAACTGCTACATCAACAGCGACGAGAAGCTAGTGGCGGCCATTGGCGTAGAGAATCTGGTGATTGTCAGCACTAAGGACGCCGTGCTGGTGATGAATCGCGAGCGTTCCCAGGACGTGAAGAAGGCGGTCGAGTTCCTCAAGCAGAACCAGCGCAGCGAGTACAAGCGCCACCGTGAGATTTACCGCCCCTGGGGCCGTTGCGACGTAGTGGTCCAGACCCCGCGCTTCAACGTCAACCGCATCACGGTGAAACCAGGCGGTGCCTTCTCGATGCAGATGCACCACCATCGCGCCGAGCATTGGGTTATTCTCGCCGGCACCGGTCAGGTGACTGTCAACGGTAAGCAGTTCCTGTTGTCCGAGAACCAGTCCACCTTTATTCCGATTGGCGCCGAGCACTGCCTGGAAAACCCTGGCTGTATTCCGCTGGAAGTGCTGGAGATCCAGTCGGGGGCGTACCTTGGCGAGGACGACATTATTCGTATTAAAGACCAGTATGGTCGTTGCTAATTATTTTCGGGACAAGACGCAGAATGACACAGTTAACTTGTTTTAAAGCTTATGACATCCGTGGTGAACTGGGTGAGGAACTGAACGAGGACATCGCCTACCGTATCGGTCGCGCCTACGGCGAATTTCTGAAACCCGGGAAGATAGTGGTGGGGGGCGATGTGCGCCTCACAAGCGAGTCGCTGAAGCTGGCGCTGGCCCGCGGGTTAATGGACGCCGGTACCGACGTGCTGGACATCGGCCTGAGCGGTACCGAAGAGATTTACTTTGCCACCTTCCACCTTGGGGTAGATGGTGGCATCGAGGTGACCGCGAGCCACAATCCTATGAACTACAACGGCATGAAGCTGGTGCGCGAGAATGCGAAGCCCATCAGCGGCGACACCGGCCTGCGGGATATCCAGCGCCTGGCGGAGGAAAACCAGTTCCCGCCAGTGGACCCGGCGCGTCGCGGGACCCTGAGCAAGATATCGGTACTGAAGGAGTATGTTGACCATCTGATGAGCTACGTGGACTTCTCGAACTTCACCCGTCCACTGAAGTTGGTGGTGAACTCCGGAAACGGGGCTGCGGGGCACGTGATTGATGAGGTGGAGAAACGCTTCGCGGCGGCTGGGGTGCCGGTAACCTTTATCAAGGTGCATCACCAGCCGGATGGCCATTTCCCTAACGGTATCCCGAATCCGCTGCTGCCGGAGTGCCGCCAGGATACCGCCGACGCGGTGCGCGAGCATCAGGCCGACATGGGGATTGCCTTTGACGGCGACTTCGATCGCTGCTTCCTGTTCGATGACGAAGCTTCGTTTATCGAGGGGTATTACATTGTCGGCCTGCTGGCTGAGGCGTTCCTGCAGAAGCAGCCGGGAGCGAAAATCATTCACGACCCGCGCTTGACGTGGAACACGGTAGACATCGTGACCCGCAACGGCGGCCAGCCGGTGATGTCGAAGACGGGGCATGCGTTCATCAAGGAGCGGATGCGTCAGGAAGACGCTATCTACGGCGGGGAGATGAGTGCGCACCATTACTTCCGCGATTTCGCCTACTGCGATAGCGGGATGATCCCGTGGCTGCTGGTGGCGGAGCTGCTGTGTCTGAAGAACAGCTCGCTGAAATCGCTGGTGGCGGACCGCCAGAAGGCGTTCCCTGCGTCGGGAGAGATCAACCGCAAGCTAAGTAATGCTGCTGAGGCGATCGCCCGCATCCGGGCGCAGTATGAGCCGGCGGCTGCACACATCGACACAACGGACGGGATCAGTATTGAATACCCTGAATGGCGCTTTAACCTGCGCACGTCTAACACCGAGCCGGTGGTGCGTCTGAACGTTGAGTCCAGAGCTGATGTGGCGCTTATGAATGAAAAAACGACCGAGCTGCTCAACCTGTTAAAAGAGGAATTGCTTTGAGTCCGATGTTTTCAGCGATCTATCGCTACCGTGGCTTTATTATTGACAGCGTTAAACGGGACTTTCAGTCCCGTTACCAAACCAGCTTCTTAGGCGCGGCATGGCTGATTTTACAGCCGATCGCCATGATTTCCGTCTATACATTAATTTTTTCTGAATTAATGCGTGCCCGCCTGGCTGGCATGGATGGTCCTTTTGCATACAGCATCTACTTGTGTTCTGGGGTGTTAACTTGGGGGCTGTTCACGGAAACGCTCAACAGTCTGGTCAACGTTTTTCTGACCAACGCCAATATTCTTAAGAAGCTCAGCTTTCCGCGGATCTGTTTACCGATCATCGTCACTGCTTCGGCATTTATTAACTTCCTGATCATTTTTGGTCTGTTCGTGCTGTTTCTGATCGTCACGGGCAATTTCCCTGGCATGATTTTCTTTGAAATCATTCCGGTGCTGATCGTCCAGATGCTGTTCACCCTCGGCCTCGGGATCATTCTCGGGGTACTGAACGTTTTTGTCCGCGATGTCGGGCAGTTCGTTAATATCCTGCTTCAGTTTTGGTTCTGGTTTACGCCAATTGTCTACGTATCCAAAACGCTGCCGGAATGGGTTTCTGGTCTGTTGGCGTATAACCCGATGGCGACTATTATCGGCTCATACCAGAACGTGATGCTCTATCACCAGAGCCCTAACTGGCTGGCTCTGCTTCCTGTTGCGGTGCTGTCCGTCATTCTGTTTTTATTTGCTTGGCGTTTATTTAAAAAACATGCCGCTGATATTGTGGACGAGATTTAATCATGAGTATCAAAGTTCAGCACGTCGGCAAGGCGTATAAATATTATCCATCCAAATGGAGCCGGGTCATTGAGAAATTGCTGCCGGGGGATAAGCCGCGGCACAGCAAAAAATGGGTGTTAAAAGACATCAATTTCAGCATTGAACCTGGTGAAGCGGTCGGCATTGTCGGGGTGAACGGCGCCGGTAAAAGTACGTTACTGAAACTGCTAACCGGCACCACCCAGCCCACTAAAGGCAGCATTGAGATCCAGGGGCGCGTCGCTGCGCTTCTGGAGCTTGGCATGGGCTTCCATCCTGATTTTACTGGTCGGCAGAACGTATATATGTCCGGGCTGATGATGGGCTTGAGCCGCGAAGAGATCGAGTGTTTAATGCCGGAGATCGAAGCCTTTGCAGATATCGGCGACTACATTGAAGAGCCAGTGCGCGTCTATTCCAGCGGGATGCAGATGCGACTGGCGTTTGCCGTGGCCACGGCTTCCCGCCCGGATATTCTGATCGTCGATGAGGCGCTCTCAGTCGGTGACTCCCGTTTTCAGGCGAAGTGCTACGCTCGAATTGCGGATTTTAAAAAGCAGGGCACCACGCTGCTGCTGGTCTCCCATAGCGCCGGTGATATAGTCAAACACTGCGACCGCGCCATTTTCCTCAAAAATGGTGATATCTGCATGGACGGCACCGCCCGCGATGTGACTAACCGTTATCTGGATGAACTGTTTGGCAAAACCGACAAAAACAGCACGCCCAAAAGCGAAACGGCAACCTTGTCAGCCAGCGGCGAAAGCCAGATGTCGCTCGATGAGATTGAGGATGTGTACCATACGCGGCCAGGCTATCGTCCGGAAGAATATCGTTGGGGGCAGGGAGGGGCGAAAATCATTGATTATCACATCCAAAGCGCCGGTATAGATTTTCCTCCATCGCTGACGGGCAATCAGTATACCGATTTCCTGATGAAAGTCGTGTTTGATTATGACTTTGATTGCGTGGTGCCGGGCATTCTGATTAAGACTCTCGATGGTCTATTCCTCTACGGAACTAACTCCTTCCTCGCTTCTGAAGGGCGGGAGAATATCTCGGTTTCCCGTGGCGATGTTCGGGTCTTTAAATTTAGCCTTCCGGTTGATTTAAACAGTGGCGATTACTTGCTGTCGTTTGGTATCTCTGCTGGCAACCCGCAGACGGATATGACGCCGCTGGACAGACGTTACGACTCCATTATTTTACATGTGGCCAAGAGCATGGATTTCTGGGGTATCATCGATCTTAAGTCGTCCTTTACTAGCTACCAATGACGTTGAGAAAAACAATTCCATGACTAAAAACTTAAAAACGCTGGTTAGCGAATTACCTGAGATTTATCAAACAATTTTTGGCCATCCCGAGTGGGATGGCGACGCTGCTCGCGATTGTAATCAACGTCTCGATTTAATTACCGAACAGTACGACAACTTATCCCGTGTGCTGGGCCGCCAGCTTAAAGTTCTCGATCTAGGCTGCGCTCAGGGTTTTTTCAGCCTGAGTCTGGCAAGCAAAGGCGCGACTATCGTCGGTATTGATTTCCAGCAGGAAAATATTAACGTGTGCCGAGCGCTGGCTGAAGAAAACCCCGGCTTTGCCGCTGATTTCCGGGTAGGCAGAATTGAAGAGGTGATCGATGCGCTGGAGGAGGGCGAGTTTGATCTGGCCATTGGCTTAAGCGTGTTTCACCATATTGTTCATCTTCATGGTATCGATGAAGTAAAACGTCTGCTCTCGCGCTTGGCCGATGTCACCCAGGCGGTGATCCTCGAGCTGGCGGTAAAAGAAGAGCCGCTCTACTGGGGCGTTTCTCAGCCGGACGATCCGCGTGAACTGATTGAGCAGTGCGCGTTTTATAGACTAATTGGTGAGTTTGATACTCATTTATCACAAGTGCCGCGTCCGATGTACCTGGTCAGCAACCATCGGGTGCTGCTCAACGATTTTAATCAGCCGTTTCAGCACTGGCAAAATCAGCCCTATGCCGGGGCCGGCCTGGCGCATAAGCGCAGCCGTCGCTACTTCTTTGGCGAAGATTATGTGTGTAAATTTTTCTATTACGACATGCCCCACAACACCCTGATGGCGGAAGAGAGTCAGCGTAATAAAAACGAACTGCATAATGAAATGTGTTTTCTGGCACAACCCCCTACGGGCTTTGACACGCCGGCATTACTAGCCCACGGCGAAAATGCCCAGTCTGGTTGGCTGGTGATGGAAAAACTCCCGGGTAGCTTGCTGAGCGATATGCTGGTGGCCGGGGAAGAGATCGATCGTGAAAAAATCATTGGCACCTTGCTCCGTTCCTTAGCGGTGCTGGAGAAGCAAGGGTTATGGCATGACGATGTGCGCCCGTGGAACGTGATGGTCGATGCACGGCAGCATGCCCGCTTAATCGACTTTGGTTCTATCGTCACCACGCCACAGGACTGCAGCTGGCCGGCAAACCTTGTCCAGTCGTTCTTCGTGTTTGTGAATGAACTGTTTGCTGAAAACAAAAACTGGACTGGTTTCTGGCGCTCGGCGCCCGTGCATCCTTTCAACCTGCCTCAGCCGTGGTCAAACTGGCTGTATGCGGTCTGGCAGGAGCCGGTTGACAGCTGGAACTTTGCCCTTCTGTTGGCGCTGTTCGACAAAAAAGAGAAACTGCCGTCGGCTGAGCAGCAGCGAGGGGCGACGGAGCAGTGGATTATCGCTCAGGAGACGGTGCTGCTGGAGCTCCAGTCTCGAGTGCGTAATGAAAATGCTAGCTCGGAGGCTATGCGTGGAGAAATCCATGCTCTTGAGCAGCAGATCGTTCAGCTGCAGGCTGAACAGGATGCGTTAGTGGAAAAGGCTGTGCTGCCAGTGTCCATCAGCCATGAGCTGAGCTGGCTGACTGAGAATATGGAGCAGCTGACCGCGCTGCTGGGGTCGGCAAAAGCGCAATCACAGGCTGAAATTGAGCCCGAGCTGCCTCTGGAAACCGCTGAGCTACTCCAGCGACTGGAAACCGCTAACCGGGAGATTCACCATTTAAATAACGAAAACCAGCAGCTTCGCCAGGAAATTGAAAAAATCCATCGCAGCCGCTCCTGGAGAATGACCAAGGGTTATCGTTATCTGGGATTGCAGATCCATTTGCTAAGACAGTACGGTTTCGTGCAGCGTTGTAAACATTTTATTAAGCGTGTCCTGCGGTTTGTTTTCTCGTTTATGAGAAAACATCCGAAGGTAAAACATACTGCGGTAAATGGGTTACATAAGCTAGGCCTATATCAGTCGGCCTACCGTTTGTATCGTCGTATGAATCCGCAGCCGTACAGTCAGTATCAGGCTGATGTGCAAATTTTATCGCAGACTGAGCTGCAAGTGATGCATCCGGAGCTTTTACCTCCCGTGGTTTATGAAATTTATCTCAAACTAACGAAAAATAAATAAGGAGATTAGCTTGCACATTTTGATTGATGTCCAGGGTTACCAGTCGGAAAGTAAATTCCGCGGTATCGGTCGCAGTACCCTGGCCATGAGCCGCGCAATTATTGAAAATGCTGGTGAGCATCGCGTCAGTATTCTGATCAATGGTATGTACTCCATTGAGAATATTAATGATGTCAAAATGGCCTATCGGGACCTGCTTACGGATGAGGATATGTTCATCTTCTCTGCCGTCGCGCCAACGGCCTACTGCAATATCGATAACCACGGCCGCAGCAAAGCCGCCCAGGCGGCCCGCGATATCGCTATCGCCAATATCGCGCCTGATATTGTCTATGTTATTAGCTTCTTCGAAGGTCATGGAGATAGTTATACCGTGTCTATCCCAGCGGACGACGTGCCGTGGAAGACGGTATGCGTGTGCCACGATCTGATCCCGCTGTTAAATAAAGAGCGTTATCTCGGCGACCCGAATTTCCGCGAGTTTTATATGAACAAGCTGGCGGAGTTTGAGCGGGCGGACGCGATTTTCGCTATTTCGCAATCGGCGGCCCAGGAAGTGATCGAATATACCGACATCCCCAGCGATCGAGTGCTGAACATCTCCTCGGCGGTGGGAGAAGACTTTGCGGTGATTGATTATTCCGCTGAGCATATTCAGTCTTTAAAAGACAAATACAGACTGCCGGATGAATTTATCCTAACGCTGGCGATGATTGAGCCACGGAAAAACATCGAAGCGCTTATTCATGCTTACAGCATGCTGCCTGCTGAATTGCAGCAGCGCTATCCGATGGTGCTGGCGTATAAGGTGCATCCGGAGGATTTGGAGCGTATTCTGCGTCTAGCGGAAAGCTATGGCCTATCCCGCAGCCAGCTTATCTTTACTGGCTTCCTGACCGACGACGATCTAATTGCGCTGTACAACCTATGCAAACTGTTTGTGTTCCCGTCGCTGCATGAAGGTTTCGGCCTGCCGCCGCTGGAAGCGATGCGCTGCGGGGCTGCGACCCTGGGTTCAAATATTACCAGCTTGCCGGAAGTCATTGGCTGGGAAGATGCCATGTTCAATCCGCATGACGTGCAGGATATTCGCCGGGTCATGGAGAAGGCGCTGACCGATGAGGCGTTTTACCGTGAGCTGAAGGCGCATGCTCTCACTCAGTCGGCCAAATTCTCCTGGGCCAACACCGCCCATCTGGCGATCGATGGTTTCACCCGCCTGCTTCAGTCGTCCAAAGAGGTGGATGCCGGGCAGACGGAAGGCGTGACTACCTCGCGCATCCAGACGATGCAGAAAATTGATGCGCTGAGCGAAGTCGACCGTCTAGGTCTGGCGTGGGCTGTTGCGCGCAATGGTTATAAACAGCATACCCGCAAGCTGTTGGTGGACATTTCGGTTCTGGCTAAGCATGACGCTAAGACCGGGATCCAGCGCGTTTCGCGCAGTATTCTTAGCGAATTACTGAAATCCGGAGTACCAGGTTACGAGGTTTCCGCTGTCTACTACACCCCTGGCGAGTGTTATCGCTACGCGAACCAATATCTGTCCAGTAATTTCCCTGGTGAATATGGTGCCGACGAGCCGGTCCTGTTCAGCAAAGACGATATTCTGATCGCCACCGACCTGACCGCGCATCTCTTCCCGGAGGTGGTGACACAAATTGATTGCATGCGCGCCGCAGGCGCATTCGCCTGCTTTGTGGTGCATGATATTCTGCCATTACGCCGCCCGGAGTGGAGTATCGAAGGTATTCAGCGTGAATTCCCGATCTGGCTGTCTTGCCTCGCAGAGCATGCCGACCGACTGATCTGCGTCTCAGCCAGCGTCGCCGAGGATGTGAAAGCGTGGATTGCGGAAAGCAGCCATTGGGTGAAACCGAATCCGCTGCTGACTGTCAGCAACTTCCATCTGGGGGCCGACCTTGATGCCAGCGTACCGTCCACCGGCATGCCGGATAATGCACAGGCGCTTTTAGCCACGATGGCCGCGGCGCCATCATTTATCATGGTCGGTACCATGGAGCCGCGCAAAGGTCATGCCCAGACGCTGGCCGCCTTTGAGGAACTATGGTGCGAGGGCAAAAACTACAACTTGTTTATTGTCGGTAAACAGGGCTGGAACGTTGACAGTTTGTGCGAAAAATTACGCCATCATCCCCAGCTGAACAAAAAGCTGTTTTGGCTGCAAAATATCAGCGACGAGTTTTTGGTCGAGCTATACGCGCGTTCACGTGCGCTGATCTTTGCCTCGCAGGGGGAGGGCTTTGGCCTGCCATTGATTGAAGCAGCGCAGAAAAAGCTACCGGTGATTATCCGCGATATCCCGGTGTTTAAAGAGATTGCTCAGGAACATGCGTGGTATTTCTCCGGGGAAGCGCCGGCCGACATAGCTAAGGCCGTCGAAGACTGGTTAGCCTTGTATGAGCAAAACGCTCATCCTCGTTCCGAAAATATCAACTGGTTAACTTGGAAGCAGAGTGCGGAACTTCTCCTGAAAAATCTGCCGATTATCGCGCCAGCCGCGAAGCAATAATCGCTATTAATAGGGCTACCCCGGTGGCCCTTGTGATGAGTTCGTTATGAAAATTATTTTTGCTACTGAGCCAATTAAATACCCATTAACGGGCATCGGTCGGTATTCCCTGGAGCTGGTTAAGCGGCTGGCGGTCGCCCGCGAAATTGAAGAATTAAAGCTATTTCACGGTGCGTCGTTTATAGAACAGATCCCTTTGGTGGAGAATAAAAGCGATACCAAAGCCAGCAATCATGGTCGTCTGTCGGCGTTTCTACGCCGACAGACGCTGTTGATTGAGGCTTATCGCTTGCTACATCCCCGGCGCCAGGCGTGGGCATTGCGCGACTATAAAGATTATATCTATCATGGCCCCAATTTTTATCTGCCGCATAAACTGGAACGCGCCGTGACCACGTTTCATGACATATCCATTTTTACCTGCCCGGAATATCATCCAAAAGATCGGGTTCGCTATATGGAGAAGTCCCTGCATGAGAGTCTGGATTCGGCAAAGCTGATCCTGACCGTTTCTGATTTCTCGCGCAGTGAAATTATCCGCTTGTTCAACTATCCGGCGGAGCGGATCGTAACCACCAAGCTAGCCTGCAGCAGTGACTATATCCCACGCAGCCCGGCAGAGTGTCTGCCGGTACTGCAGAAATATCAGCTGGCGTGGCAGGCCTACGCGCTATATATCGGCACTATGGAGCCACGTAAAAATATCCGAGGCCTGCTGCATGCCTATCAGCTGCTACCGATGGAGATCCGCATGCGCTATCCGCTAATCCTTAGCGGCTATCGCGGCTGGGAAGACGATGTGCTGTGGCAGTTAGTCGAGCGCGGTACTCGGGAAGGCTGGATCCGTTACCTCGGATATGTTCCGGATGAAGACCTGCCGTATCTGTACGCAGCGGCCAGAGTCTTTGTTTATCCCTCCTTCTACGAGGGATTCGGTTTACCTATTCTTGAAGCGATGTCTTGCGGTGTGCCGGTAGTATGCTCCAATGTCACCTCTTTGCCTGAGGTTGTTGGCGATGCCGGCCTCGTTGCCGATCCTAATGATATAGACGCGATTAGCGCGCAAATTTTGCAGAGCCTGCAAGATGATAGCTGGCGGGAAATCGCCACCGCGCGCGGTCTTGCTCAGGCGAAACAGTTTTCGTGGGAGAACTGTGCGACCCAGACCATTAACGCCTATAAATTACTCTAAGGGTGTCAGTTGAGAGTTCTACACGTCTATAAGACTTACTATCCCGATACCTACGGCGGTATTGAGCAGGTCATTTATCAGCTAAGTCAGGGCTGCGCCCGCCGGGGAATCGCAGCCGATGTTTTCACTTTTAGCCCGGACAAAGATACAGGCCCTGTCGCTTACGAAGATCATCGGGTCATTTATAATAAACAGCTTTTTGAAATTGCCTCCACGCCGTTTTCGCTGAAAGCGTTAAAGCGTTTTAAGCTGATTAAAGATGACTACGATATCATCAACTACCATTTTCCGTTTCCCTTTATGGATATGCTGCATCTTTCGGCGCGGCCTGACGCCAGGACTGTGGTGACCTATCACTCTGATATAGTGAAACAAAAACGGTTAATGAAGCTGTACCAGCCGCTGCAGGAGCGATTTCTCAGCGGCGTAGATTGCATCGTTGCCTCGTCGCCCAATTATGTGGCTTCCAGCCAGACCCTGAAAAAATATCTGGATAAAACGGTGGTGATCCCGTTTGGTCTGGAACAGCAGGACGTGCAGCACGATCCGCAGAGGGTCGCGTACTGGCGGGAAACTGTCGGCGATAAGTTCTTTCTCTTCGTCGGCACTTTCCGCTACTACAAAGGGCTGCATATTCTGATGGATGCCGCTGAGCGTAGCCGACTGCCAGTGGTGGTTGTAGGGGGCGGGCCGCTGGAATCGGAAGTGCGGCGTGAAGCGCAGCAGCGCGGGCTGAGCAATGTGATGTTTACCGGCATGCTCAACGACGAAGATAAGTACATTCTCTTCCAGCTCTGCCGGGGCGTGGTATTCCCCTCGCATCTGCGCTCTGAGGCGTTTGGTATTACGTTATTGGAAGGCGCACGCTTCGCAAGGCCACTGATCTCTTGTGAGATTGGTACAGGTACCTCTTTCATTAACCAGGACAAAGTGAGTGGTTGCGTGATTCCGCCGAATGATAGCCAGGCGCTGGTGGAGGCGATGAATGAGCTCTGGAATAACGAGGAAACCTCCAACCGCTATGGCGAAAACTCGCGTCGTCGTTTTGAAGAGATGTTTACTGCCGACCATATGATTGACGCCTATGTCAATCTCTACACTACATTGCTGGAAAGCAAATCCTGAGAGATGCTACCCCCGCCGTTGCTGCGGGGGCCAACGCGTTAATGCCGATTCTTCAGATTATCAATCACTTCTCCGAGATCCAGTCCTTGATCCTGCAACAACACCAGCAGGTGATACATCAAATCAGATGCCTCGTTGGTCAGTTCAAAGCGGTCATGTACCGTTGCTGCCAGTGCGGTTTCCACCCCTTCTTCGCCCACTTTCTGCGCAATACGTTTGGTGCCGCTGGCATACAGTTTGGCTGTGTAAGAGGTTTCCGGGTCGGCAGATTTACGTTCGGCGAGCAGTTGTTCCAGTTGATACAGGAACAGCCACT
>OERH01000143.1_pt1 | contig 13545 bp, 8 predicted proteins | sample 1539931 | NCBI WGS metagenome assembly OERH01 (sample SAMEA3891233, study PRJEB23780) | metagenome | biome: terrestrial biome; feature: animal house; material: water of meat washing | place: Italy | collected 2015-05-12
CACCAGCGTATCCAGCTTGCTCAAGTCGCTCGCCGCCTGGGCGCTGGCCAGCAGCGCCTCGATGGCGGGCCAATCCACTTCATTGGGGAACACCAGATCGAGATACTTCTCGATAAAGTGGCGGGCCGAGAAGTCGGGGGCGAGGCGGGCCTTGAGCAGCGCCGCGAACACCAGCCCGTAGTCGCGGGCAAACAGCCGCGACAGGGCGGGGGCAATCTCCGGCCATTCGGCGCGCTCGCTCAGGGCGCGCAGATGGCGGGCCACCCCCAGTTCAAAATCGTGGTAGCGGGTGAGGTAGAGCCGCCCGTGCCACAGCCGCAGCGGCCAGCGCGGGGCGAGCCCCTCATCCTGCTCGGTACCAACCAAGGGACTCTCTGCAAACAGGGCGGGCCAGCGGGCAGGATCCGCCAGATCCAGCAGCAGATCCCGGCTCTGCTGGGGATCCAGCCCGAACGGGCGCAGGGATCCGGCAGCGAGCATCTCCAGCGGCAGGCAGACATGGCCGCGCCCCAGCTCGAAGCAGGCGAGCGCCGCCCCCAGCACCAGCTCGGGGCTGCCGCCAAGGTCGGCCACCAGCCTGGCAAATTGCAGATCCAGCTGGCGGATGCGGCCAGCCAGCGCCAGTGTTTTCAACCGTTCAACCATCATTGCGCTGGTTGCGGTGCTGATCATGGTGCCGCTCATGCCTCTACCTCGTTCAATGCTTGGGATCCCGCTGCTGGCAGCTCACTGCCTTCGCGAAACAACTTATCCAGCCCCAGCACCAGTTCACGGCTCGGGCGGGTATGGAAAATGCCCCCCTGCGGCATGCCGCGCAGGAACAGATAGAAAACGCCGCCAAAGTGCTGCTCGAAGTCGTAGCCCGGCAGGCGCAGGGTGAGCAGCCGGTGCAGCGCCAGCGAGTAGAGCTGGTATTGCAGGTCGTAGCGGTGCTCGGCCATCGCCCGCTCCAGCGCCGGACGGCTGTAATCGGCGGGGCTCATGCCGAGGTGGTTCGATTTGTAGTCGAGCAGATACCAGCGCCCCTGCCACTCGAACACCAGATCGATAAAGCCCTTGAGCATCCCCTGCACGGTGGCAAAGCTGAGCGGCTTGTTGCCCCGCGACAGCGGGTCGTGCTGCTGGCAGAGCGCAGTCAGCGCCGGTGCCGTCACCCGCCCCATGGGCAGGAAGAACTCCAGCTCCACCTGTTTGCGCTCGGCACTCAAGTCCCGCAGCCGCACCGGCTCGCCAAAGCCAGTCTCCAGCGGGGTATCCAGCACCGCCTCCACCTGCTGTTGCAGCACGGGAGCCCAGCTCTCGTCGAAGCCATCCTGCGCCAGCAGGGTGGCAATGTGCTCCGCCAGCGGCTCGCCAGCGGCACTCTGAAAGTCGATGGTCTCGAACAGGCTGTGCAGCAGGGTGCCGGGGCGCGCCCCTTTCGGGAAGGTGAAGATGGAGGGCTGGGGCGCCTCCTCCGGTTGCTCGGAAGCCAATGCAGCCGCCTCGGTCACCACCTCGTCATCGAAGCCGGGATTGGCGAGTACGCCCTTGCTGTGACCGTGGCCCTGCGCCGCCAGCCCGGAGTAGGAGCTGATCCACCAGTCCCGCTCAAGGGAACCGCTAAAGTGGCGCACCTGCGGCTCGCCCAGCTGCTCCTCCTCTGGCGGCAGCGGGGCCGGACGGGTGAGCGAGGGCTCACCGACAGCCACCCCGGGCAGCGCCTGTGACAGCTCGGTCAGAGCGGTGGCCAGCGTCTGTGCATCCCCCTCTTCGCCCTTTTGCAGCAGGTAGCCGATGGCGGTGTGGTGCAGGTCGGTCTTCTCCGACTTGCCCGCCCCCGCCCGCACCGGCGCCAGCCCCAGCCAGGTGGCGTAGACGCCCCGGGTCAGCGCCACATAGAGCAGCCGCAAATCTTCGGCAAGGCGCTCCCTGTCCGCTTCGGCGAGCGACGAGTCGGCGCCGGTCAGATCGAGAATGGTGCGATTGCCCGCCTCGTCCGCCTCGTGATAGAGCGGGGTCTCGGCGGTTCTGTGGCTGCAGATAAAGGGCAGGAACACCAGCGGGTACTCCAGCCCCTTGGATTTGTGGATGGTGACGATCTGCACCAGCTTGCGCTCGGATTCGAGGCGCAGTACCTGCTCCGCATCCTGCCCGTTGGGGCGGCTCACCGCCTCCCCCAGCCAGCGCAGCAGGGCATATTCGCCATCCAGCTCGCTGCTCACCTGTTGCAGCAGCTCGCCAAGATGGAGGAAGTTGGTCAGCCGCCGCTCGCCATAGGGGCTCGCCAAAAGCGAAGAGGCGAGATTGCGCCGGTGCAGCAGGGCCCGCAGCATCGCCAGCACGCCGCGGCGGTGCCAGATCTTGCGGTACTCCATAAACTCCTGCACCGCGCTCTCCCACGCCCGCTCGTCGCTGGCCAGCCCATCGAGCGCCTTGGCGTCGAGATCAAACAGCCCGGTCGCCAGCGCCGCCCGCAGGCTGCGCTCTTCGCTCGGGTTCTGGCAGGCGTGCAAAATCAGCAGGATCTCCCGCGCCTCCGTCTGCTCCAGCACGCTCTCGCGGTTCGACAGATAGACGGAGGCGATGGCGAGGCGCGCCAGCTCCTGCTGCACCAGCTTGCCCTCGGCGCCGGTGCGCACCAGCACGGCGATATCCCCGGCCTTCACCGCCTTGTCGCCGATCAGCGCCTTGCCCTCGCGGGCCAGGGTCAGCAGGCGGTGGATCTCGGCGGCGGTGGCGCGGGCCATCTTGCTCTGGTAATCCCCCCGATTGAAGGTGGGCTGGCCGGTCAGCTGCCAGCAGTGGAGCACGGGGGCGGTGGCGCCATCGAGCAGCAGCGCCTTGCTCTTGCCCTGCGCCTCCACCGGCAGGAAGGGGATATCCGCCTCGTAGATAAAGGGATCCTTGGCCCGCTCGAACAGGCCGTTGACCGCCCCCACCAGCGCACTGCTGGAGCGCCAGTTGCGCCCGAGGGTGTAGTGGGCGCTCACATTTCGCCGCGCCTGAATGTAGGTAAAGATGTCGGCGCCGCGAAAGCCGTAGATGGCCTGCTTGGGGTCACCGATCATCAACAGCGCCGTGTCTGTGTGGCCGCCGTAGAGGCGATGGAAGATGCGGTACTGCTGGGGGTCGGTATCCTGAAATTCATCGATCATCGCCACCCGGTAGGTGGCGCGAATGCGCTCGCAGAGCCGCTCGCCAAGGCTGGAGCCAAGCGCCCCGTCGAGGTCTTTCAGCAGGTCATCGAAGGAGAGCTGATGAGCCTGGCGCTTGCTCGCCTGCATCCGGCTGCGCACCACCTTGGCCGCCCGTTGCAGGATCAGATCCCGAATACCGGGGCGGCTCGCCAGCAGCTCGTCTATCTGGCTGAACAGCGGCAGGGTCGGCACTGCGCCCCCCTTCTTGAGGTTCTCCTCCAGCACCGTCTGGCCGAAGCGCTCCAGCTCCTTGGGAATGGCGTAGCCACTGCTCTCGTCCTGCGCCCAGTCGGCTATCTTGGCAAGCCACCCTTCGTAGTTCTTGCCGGTGTAGCGGCTGATCTGGCCGTCGGTCTGGCGGCGGATCTCGTCCGTCTGCGCCAGCCATTCGCTCTTCACCGCCGCGATGCGGCTCATGGCCGCCTGATGGCGGGCGGCGAGGGTCTCGTCCCCCAGCGCGGGGTGGATCTCCAGCTCGCTGTTGTCGAGCCAGCTGCCCATCTCCCGCAGCAGGGCGGCGGGGCTCGGCCAGAGCGCGCGCACGGCGCTGGCGAGGGCTTTATCCACCGGATAGAACTCGGCGCGCCAGTAGTCGCTCACCGCCTGCAGCCTGAGCTGGCTGTCGTCGGTGAGAAATTCGGTTTCAAAGAGGGCACCCGACTCGAAGGCGTTCTGCTTGAGCATCCGCTGGCAGAAGCCGTGGATGGTAAAGACCGCCGCCTCGTCCATCTGCCGCTCGGCGGCCAGCAGGCGGCGGGCCGCCAGCTCGTGATCCTCCACCTCGTCCAGCAACTGGGCCAGCAGGGTGTCACTGCTATGGCCGCGCATAAAGGCGAGCCGCGCCTCGTGAATGCGACCGCGGATCCGCCCGCGCAGCTCGGCGGTGGCCGCTTCGGTAAAGGTCACCACCAGAATTTCGGTCACCGAGAGCGGCCGCTCGTGGGCGCTCGGCTGACCGGCATCAGCCCCCTCTTCGATGAGCGGGCCGTGGCCCAGCAGCAGGCGCAGGTAGAGACCGGCGATGGTGTAGGTCTTGCCGGTACCGGCGGAGGCTTCGATCAGTCGTTCACCATGGAGGGGAAAACGCAATGTATTGAGCGGGTTAGCCATTATTTCAGCTCCTCCAGGGTCTTGAGCAGCGGGGTCAGGTGTTCGCGGGCCAGCGCCTGCAACTGCCCCAGCACCTCGTCATCGAGTTCGGGGAAGCAGCGGGCGACGTAAACGTCTTGCCCCTCCCCATTGATCATCCAGCCGCCGTTGAAACGGGTGAGGGCCGCCTTGTCGGCCGCCTCCGGCTTGTCGGGATCCTTCTCGATCGCCTTGAGCCAATCCCAGGCGGTGTTGGGGAAGAAGGGCAGCGGCCGCTTCATCCCCTGCGCCCAGCACGCCACCAGCGCCGCCAGCTTGGGCCGCGCCTCGTCGGCAGCGAGCTTGGCTAACCGCAGACTCTGTTTGGCATCGAACAGCAGGGTGTCGCCGGGGGCGCCGCTCAATGAGAGGCAGAGGTGCTGGATCCAGCCCAGCAGCAGATCCTTGCCGTTGAAGCTGCCGGGTTTGACCACCAGCAAGCGCCCCTTCTGGGTGTCGATCCACCCTTGCAGCTGGCCCTGAGTGAGGGAGATATCGATCTCCACCGCCTGCTTTTCTGACTCATTGGCAGCAACCCATGGCCGCAGCCGATCCGCCAGCTTGCCCATCTCGGCATCCAGATCGTCCAGCAGCAGGCTGCCGAACCACCCTTGCGGCAACAGGCCGGTGAGCTGCAACCGCTCGCGACGCTCGGTACTTTCACCTTCCGCCAGATGGGCATCGAGCAGCAGATCTTTCAGCTGATAATGTTGCAGGCCATCCAGCTCGAACGGCTCGCTGTCCTCGATGTTGGCTTCGTTCAGCTCAAACCACACCTTGAGGCGGCGGTTGAGGAAATATTTGGTGGGCTGGCGATAGAAGCGCAGCAGCTCCGCCAGCTCCAGCCCCTGCTCCTTGCCCCATTCGGGAGGTAAAGGCAGCTCGCCGCTCTGGAAGTTGGCCGCGCCGCGCACCGGATTGAGGGCGGGCAGCCAGTCGGCGGCATAGGTAAAGAGGCGCGAACCCGGCTCCGGGTAGAAGTAGTTGCGGCTGTAGGGGGTGAGCGGGTGCGCCACCATCAGGTGGTTGAGCAGCCGCTTGCCGGAGGTTTCGTCGTCGAGATCCTCATCCCCCGCCAGCACAAAGCCCTGCCGCACATAGTCGATCAGCTCCGCCAGCAGCACCGAGGGCACCTTGTCGCTGTTGTCCTGCGCGCTGAAGCCCTGATAGCTGATATAGAGCCCCTGCTGGGCACTCAGCAGCGCCTCGAGGAAGAGGTAGCGGTCATCATCACGACGGGAGCGATCCCCGCGCCGCGACGCCACCGCCATCAGATCGAACCCCATGGGGGCCAGGGTGCGCGGGTAGACGCCGTCGTTCATGCCGAGCAGGCAGACCTGCTTGAAGGGGATGGAGCGCATCGGCATCAGGGTGCAGAAGTTGACCTGACCGGCGAGGAAGCGCTGGCTGGAGCGGGACTCCCCCAGCACGCTGCCGAGGTAATCCTGCAACAGATCGGCGGTGATGGGCTGCTCGAAGCGGGCCTCGCCGAGCCGGGTCTGCCACTCGGCCAGCTGGCTGCGAATGAGCTGGAGCTGACGCTCTTCATCCTCGTCGGCCAGATAGAAGCGCTCCAGCAGCGCCAGCAGGCAGGCGTTCCACTCGGCCAGCGGCTGCGCCTGTTGCAGGCGGGGCAGGAATTCGGCCAGCGAATCGACAAACCAGGCGAGCTTGCCGAGCGCCAGCCCCTGCTGACCCTCGATATCGGCGTAGGGCAGGATGCCCGCCACCGGCTCGCCATCCCCCATGGCAAAGCCGAGCAGCATGCGGCGCAGGCCGAACAGCCAGCTGTTGCCGGACATGGGCGGCAGATCGAAGCGGACGGGGTAGCCGTCATCCAGCCCCCAGCGGATGCCGGTCTCCTGCACCCAGACCCGCAGCTGGTTGAACTCGTCGTCATCCAGCTCGAAGCGGCGCAGCACGGCGGGCACCTCGAGAATGGCGAGCAGCTCCCCTGCCCCGAAGCGGGCGTTGGGCAGCCTGAGCAGGGCGAGGAAGCTTTGCAGCAGCGGGCTCTCCTGACTCGCCGCCCGATCCGAGACCGCAAACGGGATCTGACCGCGCGCGCCAAACACCGCCTGAATATAGGGGCCGTAGCTGTTCACATCCGGCATCATCACCACCACATCTTTCGGGGTGAGGGACGGGTCCTGCTCGAACAGCGCCAGCAGCCGGTCGTGCAGCACCTCGAGTTCGCGCATCGGGCCGTGGCAGGCGTGGATCTGCAAGGATCCATCCGCCGGATCGATGGGGCTCTTGTGATGGCTGCTGTCGAGATCGAACTGACCGGCGCCTCGCTCGGCCAGCTCCAGCACATCCTTCTGGATGGCGCGCAGCAGGCTGACATTGCCCTTGCCATCCACCTCGTCGATATCGACGAAGGCCTCGATTTGCGGCACCTCCAGCTCCATCAGCTGATGCAGGTAGTCGCGCCCCAGCTTGCCCATGGAGGCGAGCAGCGGGTTGGCGGGGCCCTGCAATGTCTCGATATCGGTGCCGGGTTTGAGCTTGTTTTCGAGGCGCGCCAGGGTCTTGCGATCCAGCAGATCCCCCCAGTAGTAGCGGCAGGGGTTGGTGACGAACAGGTGCACCTCCACCTCCGGCCGGCTGCCGAGGGCCAGCAGCGCCTCCACATAGCGCGGCGGCAGCGCCGAGATGCCGAACACAAAGACCCGCTGCGGCAGCTTGCCCGGCAGATCGGCGGTACGCGCCAGCTCGTGGATAAACTCCTCGTAGAGGTTGGCGCGGTGGTAACCGCTCGGAGAGAGCGCCAGCGTGCGGGCCACCAGCTCACGCCACAGCTCCGGCTGCCAATCCTGACCGCTCACCCCGGCCAGCTCCTGACTCAATCCTTCCCCCTCTTCCCAACGGGCGATCCAGTCCGGCCGGTAGACCAGATACTGGTCAAAGAGATCCGCTACCTTCTGGCAGAGCTGCCACAACCGCACCTGCTCGGGATCCTTGGCAGGATCCTCCTCATCTCCCCCGCCCAGATAGGCGGCGAGCGGGGCAAAGGCGGGCCGCTCCAGCAAGGCGGGCAGAATGGTCATCAGCTGCCAGCTCATGGATCCCTTGTTGTAGGGGCTCTGGCGCGGTACATCCGCCAGCACCCGGGTGAACATCTCCCAGATAAAGCTGGCGGGCAGCGGAAAGTCGATATTGGCGGCGATGCCGAAGGCTTTGGCCAGCTCCAGCTTGAGCCACTGGGCCATGCCCGGACTCTGCACCAGGATCTGCTCCCGATCGAAGGGGTGAGAGAGAGGGGCCTGCCGGATGCGGCTCACCAGCAGCTCTTTGAGCAGATCCAGCTGATTGGAGTGGTAGAGGGTAAACATGAGCAATTCCCGCCTGTGGATGAGAGGGGGCGAGGGAAAAGGCGAGCCATTTCCGTCACTTCACAAGAGAGGGAATTGTCGGGGATCGGGGGATAAGATGCAAAAGGCACTTGTGGCCAGCAGGCGGGCAAACCGCTGAACCATGAGGGGCGCCGCAGATTTGTGCCGTCGCCTCACCTATCCGGAAAACGCAGACAGAAAAAAGCCGGTGCAGTTGCACCGGCCAAAAGGCATTGGAAAACTTGACTCTTCAGGGCATTACCAGTTTTTGCCGAGACGGGCATCCACACTGAAAGCCCCTGCTCCGGCCGCCGCCAGCGCCAGGAAACCACCGGCCACTGAGACGTTCTTCATAAACATCAGCATCTGCATCTGTTCGGCAGGCTGATAGTGGAAAATAAAGGCAGCCATCAGGGTGAAACCGGCCAGCAGCACGGAGAGGCTGCGGGTAAAGAGACCCAGCACGACGGCAAGGCCACCACCCAGCTCAAGCAGGATCACCAGCGGCAACATAAAGCCCGGCACGCCCATCGCTTCCATATAGCCCTGAGTACCGGCATAGCCGCCGATCTTGCTCCAGCCCGCCATTACGAACATCAGCGCCAGCAGTACACGACCCGCCAGCAGCGCTACATCTTTCATCTTGTCCATTTCATATTCCTCGTTTGTGTCACATCACCGCTGACTGCTTCAGGGTAGGTCAAATAACAGAGCTTGGCTGGCACTGGTCGCAACCAGCTCCCACCGGTATTCATCACGACTGAGTACCCCGTCGCCGGGTCGGGCAGCCAGACCGTTGGCGGTCAGCTCCCCTGAAATCATCTGCAGGTAACCGTGTCGGCCAGCCAGTGCCCATTCGAGCGTCTCGCCCGGGGCCAGTTCCAGCCGCCATACGCGGGCCTGTTGGCGGATCCGCAGCGATCCCGCCTCGCCATCCGGTGACGCCACCAGCGTCATGCCCGGTCTGGACTCGATCTTCTTCTGCTGATATCCGGGTGGCGTGCCGAACTCGTTCGGCTCGATCCAGATCTGCAACAGGGAGAGAGGATCCGTCTGCGAGGGGTTGTACTCGCTGTGGCGGATCCCGCTGCCTGCGCTCATCAGCTGGAAATCCCCTGCCGGGATCTGCTCGGCATGGCCGAGGCTGTCCTTGTGCTCTATGGTGCCTTGCAGCACGCAGGTGAGGATCTCCATATTGGCGTGAGGGTGGGTGGCGAATCCGCCACCCGGCGCAACCAGATCCTGATTGATCACCCGCAGTACCGAGTGTCCCATCCACTCCGGGTCATAGTAGTGACCGAAGGAGAAACTGTGGCGCGCGTCCAGCCAGCCAAAGTTGGCCTTGCCCCGCGCTTCTGCGGCTCTCAATTGCATCATGGTCTGCTCCTCACCTACCGGGACGGTTGATTAACGCTGTTTGCCGCTACCGATGCCGAACGGAATACGGTATTCGCTGCTCTGGTCAGCCAGGCTGACGGTCAGGTTGCCCTGGGTACGGCTCGGGATCCGCACCTGCTGGGTGCCTGTCAGATTGGCGTGGACTGATGCCAGCAGATCGCCAGACTCGTCACGCACTTCCAGCATCGGATTGGCTTTGCCATCCATTGCGGCAGTGGCGTTCCAGTTCACAAACAGCACGCCGGGCATGGCATTGAAGTCAGCCGGTACGGAAGCTTGGGCGAAACCAGTGGTCATCAGGCCTGCAACGGCCAGCATCTTGATTACGTTTTTCATGTTCATTCACTCTCTTGTTTTATATGTCATTGCCAAGGCCTTTTCGGCCAGAATCAATGCATCCATGCAAGAGGTTATTCAAATAGTGTGTTGTTCTTTCACCGACATCAGACAGACCGATTTGGTGTGTCACAGTGCGGAACTACCCGCATATTTGGCCGCTCGACGTTCCTGCCTAAGCGTTGATTGAATATTAAAGTGACATGACCTAACTTGTTAGCGAGATAAACTGGCAAACATATTCAAAAAAATTGAAGGTGAGGAATGGCCAAGGAATCGAACAAGGAGCGGGCGCTGACCCTGGAGGCAATCCGGGTGCTGGACGCCATCGACCGCCGCGGCAGCTTTGCGGCGGCGGCCGACGAGCTGGGCAAGGTGCCCTCGGCATTGAGCTATACGGTGCAGAAGCTGGAAGACGAACTGGATGCCATGCTGTTTGACCGCAGCGGCCACCGCACCAAGTTCACCCCGGCCGGACGCATGCTGCTGGAGCGCGGCCGGGTGCTGCTGGAGGCAGCCGAACATCTGGTAGGCGAGACCCGGGCATTGGCCCGTGGCTGGGAGACCGACATCACAGTCGCCGTCGATGCGCTGGTCCCGGTGCAGGCCCTCTACCCCTTGGTGGAGAAGCTGGCCGAGCAGACCGATACCCGACTGCGGCTGCGGGCCGAGGTGCTGGCGGGTAGCTGGGAGTGTCTGGAAGATGGCCGCGCCGACCTGCTTATCTCCTCCATCAACCCGGACATCATGATGACCGGCATCAAGCATCAGGTGATCAAGGACGAGGTGATGCTCTACGTCGCCCATCCCGATCATCCGCTGCATCAGGAGCCCGAACCCTTGGCCGACGAGACCCTGCGCCGCTACCGCGCCATCGCGGTGGCCGATACCGCCCTGCGCAAACCGGTTCTCACCTACCGCCTGCTGGACAAGCAGCCGCGCCTCACCGTCAGCACCATGACGGAGAAACGGGATGCCCTGCTGGCAGGGATCGGGGTCGGCACCATGCCACAGAGCTGGATTGAGGAGGACATCCGGGCCGGACGGCTCAAGGTGATCAGCCCCGAATATCGCCATCAGATCCAGGTCGTGCTGGCCTGGCGGCGAGACACCATGGGCAAGGCCAAAAGCTGGCTGGTGCGGGAGATACCAAAACTGTTTGCGACTGGTGAGAAATGAGATCCAGTTAACAGAAATGTTAATTGCATGCCTCACTTGACGCCCAATATCTTTGCTGATTTCATAGCCGCCTCATTGAACCCATGGAAGCTGTAGAAAATGAAAAAGAGTTTGCTGGTTGCCCTCACCACCCTGCCCCTGTTTGCCAATGCCGGCCTGATGGATTCGCTGACCGACAGCGTCACCAGCAGCGTCAAGGATGCAGCTAATACCGCCGTATCCGGTGCAGTGGACAGCGCATCCAACGAAGCCATCAAGAAGGCACTGGATATCAAGGAAGGCGGCTCCAACAAGCAGGCTATTAAAGAGAAGCTGGGCGCTCCTGCCACCACCAAGACCGAATCCGGTCTGGAAGTGTGGACCTATGATCTGGATGCCCTGAAGAAGGCCTCTCCGCTGCTGGCAGAAACCACCAAAACCCTGCTGAAAGATACCGACGCCGCCAAGAAAAACGTGGTCATCAAGTTCGAAGGCGAAACCGTCAAGAAAGTAGAGCTGACCGACAAGGCTCAGGGCTAAGTTCGCTCGTCCGGTGGAGTGGGCTGAACACCCGCATCGGCACAGATAGCAAGAGGGGGAGCACCGGGCTCCCCCTCTTTCATTATCGGTTTGTTACACCTTGAAGCGATGCACCAACGCCACCAGCTGGCGATTGGACTCCAGCAGGGTGGCCGAACTCTGTTCGGTATTCTGACCGTTATCCACCAGCAGATTGACCATGTCGCGGATCGTGACCATGTTGCGGTTGATCTCTTCGGTCACCCGGCTCTGCTCCTCTGCCGCAGTCGCAATCTGGGTACCCAGATCGTTTATTTGCACCACGGCATCCGCCATCTTGTCGAGCCCGCCGGTCACCTGCTCGGTATTCTCGGTCGCCGCCTGACAGCTCTGCTTGGTGTGCTCCATGGCCACCACGGCTTCGGCCACCCCCTGCGTCAACCGGGAGAGCATGCTCCCCACCTCGGCAGTGCTATTCTGGGTTCTCGCCGCCAGTGCGCGCACCTCATCAGCAACCACGGCAAAACCGCGCCCCTGCTCACCGGCCCGCGCCGCCTCGATGGCCGCGTTGAGTGCCAACAGGTTGGTCTGGGCAGCAATATCGCCGATCACGCTGAGTACACTGCTGATCTGGCGAGCATCTTCCTGCATCCCCAATACCTTGGTCGCAGCAAGATCCACTTCATCGATCAGCGCCGCCACACTGGCAGAGGCCTGACCCACAACCTGACGGGACTGAATCGCCTGACCATTGGCAGACTCGGTAAAGCTGGCGGAATCGCTCGCGTGGTGCGCCACACTGTCGGCAGTGGAGCTGAGCTCGGTCAGGGCTGTCACTATCTGATCGGTCTCGGCGGCATGCTCACCGAGAATGCGTCTGGCCTGCCCCGTCTGCTGATCCAGCTGGGCCAATTCACGGGTAATCAGCTCTGTGGTCTCGGTCACCTGCAACATCATCTGCTGCAGATAGGCGATAAAGCGGTTCACCGATTGGGCGATATGGTCCAGCTCATCGTGCCCCTTGACCCGGATCCGGGCAGTCAGATCAGCATCTCCGGCCGAGAGCGCATCGATGTTCTGCTTGAGGGTGTCGAGTCGACTGCCCAGCTGCTTGATGGCCATCAACATCAGCGCAAACAGCAGCACCACCAGCGGTAGCTGGATCGCTGCCAGCGTCTTGAGCACCTCCTGACTGTCGTGGGTAAGGGTGCTGGTCGGCAGCGCCGCCGCCAACAGCCAGGGGGTTCCTTCGATGGGTTGCATCAGCAATGTCTGCTCTTCACCCAGATCCTGAAAGGTAGTGCGCTGCAACGCGGCGCCATTACCTTGCCCCAGCAGGCTGGCGATGGCGCTGGCAAAGGGATAGTCCCCGTGAGATGAGAGGTTGCCCAGCACCACATCCCCGCTCAAACGACCATTCTTGCTGAGGATCTTGCCGTCGGCCTCGACGATCATCACCTGACCACCGATCTCCTGCTCTTTTTTGGCGACCAGATCATTGAAGAAACCCAGCGTCACATCGATGGTGGACACCCCGTAAAGGGAACCGTCACGATAGATCCCCATGGCACAGTTGGTGCGCGGCTGTTGGCTGGCACCATCCTTGTAAGCCGCCGCCCAGACACACATGCCTTTCGCCGCCTGCTGCCCGGCTCTGTGCCAGGGCTGCTCGAAATAGTTGGGCGCCTCGGCCGAGTTCCAGTAGGTGTTGGGGATCAGCTTGTTGGCACCATCCCGATGAAAGAAGGTACTGAACTTGATGCGACCGGCTTCCCGCTGATCCGGCATCGGCCAGATGCCGCCACCAAACACCATGGCATTGCCATATTGATCGATCAGAGCAGGGAGAACGGCATCGATTTGCTCGCTCGGCAGTTGGGCCACCAGCTGAGTGATACTGCGTGACTGGCTCTGCACCCCGTTGAGCTGATCGCGAATGTCGGTCGCAATCTCGCTGACCCGCAGCACCAGATTCTGCTCACCCGCCCGTTGCAGCTCGGGTTTGACCCATAACTGGATGCCGATTACGGTCAGCACACAGACCGCCACCATGAATCCCAGAAAAACGGCGGTATATCGCCCCTTGATTGTCCCCAGATCCCAACCCATACCCTCTCCTGTTTTCGGCCACTGCTAACTGCAGCTTGTTATATGAGCGGGCATTATCTTGCAATTCGCTCACGGCGCGTTTGCCATCGCTCACATAAGCGACAGCAAGATAAGGATTCGAGCGAAAATGGATCGATACGATCACAAAAAGGGTGGCCTCGGCCACCCTTGGGTTGATAACAGCAGGCGCTGTTACTGGTTCGCTTCGGCGAACTGCTTCATCGCTTCGGCGTGCTTGGTCATACCGGCGGCACGCTCGTTGAGCTTCTTGATGAACTCCGCCTTCTTGGCCGGATCTTCAATGCGGTCATAACGTTGCTGCAGGTTGGCCTGGATCTGCTCCGGGGTCATGTTCTGCATGCGGGCCATCTTGTCGTGGCGAC
>OERH01000145.1_pt1 | contig 13385 bp, 12 predicted proteins | sample 1539931 | NCBI WGS metagenome assembly OERH01 (sample SAMEA3891233, study PRJEB23780) | metagenome | biome: terrestrial biome; feature: animal house; material: water of meat washing | place: Italy | collected 2015-05-12
CATATGCGGTATGGAAGGAGCGCAACGGTCACTTGGCCAGCGCAGAAAGCGAAGCAAGCCAGCATAAGGGTGAGCTGGGCAGCTACTTTCTTGAGCAAGTGGGTAAATACAAACGAGGTTAATTATCTCAAGCTGGACTGAACGCGCCTCAGTGGACGTCTTGCCATCACGCATCCGCCTGAAAACACGACATGTTAAAAACCTCAGTATCGAAGCTGAGCGGCTGGCCCGGTATAGTCAATCGAGTTCACGTCAGAGGAGAGATGCAATGAGTCACCAACCCGGCTTTTGGTTAGCGACACGCCAGTGGTCGCTGGCCGCACTGCTGCTGAGCCTAACGCCGCAAGTCGTGTTTGCAGCCGACTGCACCTATCGAAAAGATGCATTGGGCCATACCCGCTATCAATGTGACGATGGCAAGCAGGGCACCTTACGTGAGGATGCGCTTGGCAACATCAAAGACTCGGGAACCGGAACGACCTGGCGTAAGGACGCGCTCGGCAATCTTAAGAGGAGCGATGGCACTACCTATCGGCAAGACGCGCTGGGCAATATTCGCGGCAGCAATGCCAAAACCGGTGAACGGGTGACATGGCGTGAAGATGCACTTGGTCAGTTGCGTGCATCTGATGGCACCGTCTGTCGAACCAACGCGCTGGGGCAACTCAAATGCCGTGGCGAGAGCACACCGCCGGCCTTGCTGGAAGGCAAATGATGGCTTTTGCAGCAAACGATCTGCCTATCCGTCACTGATGTGATATCCACCATGGTTGCCACGGGGTCAAGTGGGTAAACTCGTTGGCAATCTCTGGCGTGCTCACCCGTATGGGTGCAAACAATCGCCTCTTTTCGTTTTCCATGCGCCCTTGGCGCAAACTGACTCTTATTGGAACCCTTTCCATGGCTATCAAGAAAAACGAACTCTACTCCTCCCTGTGGGCCAGTTGCGATGAACTGCGCGGTGGCATGGACGCCTCCCAGTACAAGGACTATGTGCTCACCCTGCTGTTTGTGAAGTACGTTTCCGACAAGGCCAAGGGTAACCCCTACGCCATGATTGAGGTGCCGCACGGGGCGAGTTTTAGTGACATGGTGGCGCTCAAGGGGACCGCGAATATCGGCGAGGCGATCAACCTCACCATCTCGGCGCTGGCCGAAGCTAATGATCTCAAGGGCGTCATCGACATCGCCGACTTCAACGATGAGGACAAGCTCGGCAAGGGCAAGGAGATGATCGACCGCCTGACCAAGCTGATCGGCATCTTTGAGGGGCTGGATCTCTCTGCCAACCGCACCGAGGGAGATGATCTGCTAGGTGATGCCTACGAATACCTGATGCGCCACTTCGCCACCGAATCGGGCAAGTCCAAGGGGCAGTTCTACACCCCGGCCGAGGTGTCGCGCATTCTGGCCAAGGTGATTGGCATCAGCCGCCAGACGCCGCAAGATGCCACCGTCTACGACCCCACCTGCGGCTCCGGCTCCTTGCTGCTCAAGGCCAGTGACGAGGCGGGCCCCAAGGGGCTCACCATCTACGGTCAGGAGATGGATAACGCCACCAGCGCCTTGGCGCGCATGAACATGATCCTGCACGACAATCCGACCGCCAAGATCTGGAAGGGCAATACCCTGGCCGCGCCCCAGTGGAAGGAGGGCAACAACCAGCTCAAGTGCTTCGACTTTGCCGTCGCCAACCCGCCCTTTTCCAACAAGAACTGGACCAGCGGCCTGGATGCTGAGCACGATGAGTTTGGCCGCTTTGTCTGGGGGGTACCGCCGGAGAAAAACGGCGATTACGCCTTCTTGCTGCACATCATCAAGAGCCTCAACAGCCGTGGCAAGGGGGCGGTGATCTTGCCCCACGGCGTGCTGTTCCGTGGCAATGCCGAGGCGCGCATCCGCGAGAATCTGCTCAAACAGGGCTTTATCAAGGGCATCATCGGCCTGCCTGCCAACCTCTTCTACGGCACCGGCATTCCGGCCTGCATCATCGTCATCGACAAAGAGACGGCGCACCAGCGCGCCATCCAGGCCAACGGTTATACCAGCCAGAGCCTGTTTATGATCGATGCCAGCAAAGGCTTTATCAAAGATGGCAACAAGAACCGGCTGCGCGAGCAGGACATCCACAAGATCGTCGATACCTTTACCCGCGAGCAGGTGATCCCCCGTTACAGCCGCGCCGTGCCGCTCTCCGAGATCGCCGCCAACGACTACAACCTGAATATTCCGCGCTATATCGATGCCAGCGAGGCCGAAGATCTGCACGATCTGGCCGCCCACCTTAAAGGCGGCATTCCCAATCGGGATATCGACGCCCTGGGCGCTTACTGGCAGGTGTTCCCGACCCTGCGGGCCGATCTGTTTGCTCCGGCCCATGCGGGTTATAGCCATGGTCTGGTGGAGGCCGCCAAGGTCAAGGGCACCATACTGGCGCACCCCGAATTTGTCCGTTTTGCCACTGCTTCGCTCGAACCCTTTTCACGCTGGTTTACTGAGTGCCATCTGGCGGAGATAAAGCCGGGCGAATCGCCCAAGGCATTGATCGAGGAGATCAGCGAATCGCTGCTCGCCGCCTATGCGCCGCTGCCGCTGCTGGATAACTACGATATCTACCAACTGCTGCTGGACTACTGGCATGCCGTGATGCAGGACGATGTCTATGTGCTCTGCCAGGATGGCTGGGCGGCAGGCAAGGTGCTGCGCGAGCTTAAAGTCGACAAGGGCGAAAAGCTTAAAGAGACGCCGGATCTGGTGCTGGGCAAGAGCAAATACAAGGCCGAGCTGCTGCCACCGGCGCTGCTGGTGGCCCGCTTCTTTAGCGATAAGCAGGCTGACATCGACGCCCTGCAGGCCACCGCGGATGAGGTGAGTCAACATCTGGAGAGCTATCTGGAAGAGCAGGGCGGCGAGGAGGGGCTGCTGAGTGACGCCGCCAACGATGCGGGCAAGATCAACGCCGCCAGCCTGAAGGCGCGGCTCAAGCAAGCCAGCGATGCCGAGGAAAAGGCGGCGCTAAAAACCGCCATCAAGCTGTTCGAAGCCGAAAGTCAGGCTAAAAAGGCGGTAAAAGAAGCGCAAGAGGCGCTGGATCGGGCCGTGGTTGCCCGTTACCCCAAGCTGACCGAGGATGAGATCAAGCAACTGCTGGTGGAGGATAAGTGGCGCGCCAGCTTGCAGGCCGCCATCGAGGCGGAGATTGAGCGCATCACCCAGCAGCTGGCCAACCGCGTCAAGGAGTTGGAGGAGCGCTACAGCGCCACCCTGCCGCAACTGACCCAGCAGGTCGCCGCTCTGGAGGCCAAGGTGGCCGCGCATCTCAAAAGCATGGGGCTGGAGTGGGCATAATGGCAGAGCAGATGATGCAAGAGGCAGCAGGCAAGGCGATCCCGGCAGGCTATAAGCAGACCGAAGTGGGGGTTATTCCCGAGGATTGGGATGTTTTTTTAATTGATAATTGTGCGGTAAAGGTTGGCAGTGGAAAAACTCCAACTGGAGGTTCTTCTGTATATGTTGATAGTGGAAGACCATTTGTTAGAAGCCAAAATGTCGGATGGGGGAAACTCGATTTATCTGATGTTGCATATATAACGGAGACTGTTCACTCTACTTTTCTTGGTTCAGAAATCAAACGTGATGATGTACTACTAAATATAACTGGTGCATCAATCGGGCGCTGTGCAAAAGCAGATGAACAAGTCATCGGTGGCAATGTAAACCAGCACGTCTGCATAATCAGAGTCGACGGTTCAAAATTTGTTCCAATTGTTTTGGTTGAGCTTATTAATTCAAGTGTTGGTCAAAATCAAATCGATAGCTTTCAAGCTGGTGGCAATAGAGAGGGATTGAACTTTGCTCAAGTAAGGCAGTTGAAATTTGCATTACCTCTTACGGTTGTAGAACAAACCGCCATTGCCAATGTGTTGTCGGATAGCGATGCGCTGATCGATGCACTGGAGCAGCTAATCGCCAAGAAGCAGGCCATCAAGAGCGCCACCATGCAGCAACTGCTGACCGGCCGCACCCGCCTGCCCGCCTTCGCCCTGCGCCCCGATGGTACTCAAAAGGGCTATAAACTCAGCGAACTGGGAGACATTCCGGAGGATTGGGAGGTTATTCCACTAGGGGATATTTGTAGTTTATATCAGCCAGTAACAATTTCTGGAAGTGAACTAAAAGAATCAGGTTATCCGGTATACGGAGCTAATGGATTAATTGGGTTTTATGAGAAATATAATCATGAAGCACCTCAAGTAATAGTGACGTGTCGCGGTTCAACCTGCGGAACAGTTAATTACACTGTAGCTAAATCTTGGATTACAGGTAATGCGATGGTTGTTGATGTTGATAAAAACAAAAAATTGGATAAGAACTTTACCTATTACATGCTTTCGAACCAAGACCTTACGGTCTGTATCACTGGTTCCGGTCAGCCTCAAATAGTTCGTTCTCCTTTAGCTGCGTTTAAAGTAGTTCTTCCTGAAATAGAAGAACAAACCGCCATTGCCACTATTTTATCCGATATGGATAACGAGCTGCAGGCATTGACCCAGAAGCTGGAAAAGGCCCGCGCCCTGAAACAAGGCATGATGCAGCAACTGCTGACCGGCAAAATTCGCCTGCCGCTGGCGGCGGGGGCATAGACGGGGCATAAGTGTAGCCCAACCAGATGACCGCCTCTGCCGCGAGCCTGGCCACCGAGCCACCCAGCGCCGGATTTGCTTGACCGTTGCTTGACTGTTGCGTGACTGGGGCGGTTGTTAATTGGCGCGATAGATGTTTATCTATCTGAAAAGAAAGAGATACTTTTATTGTGAGTTGCTTGATGGCGTGCACAGCGGCCACCCGCATACGAAAAGCGAGTGGGGTCATCGTTGGCGTGTTTATCAAGCGCTGGGTATCGCAGGAGCTAGCCACCCATGGCCTATGACTATAGCCAGAGCCTGAATCCGCAGAAGGCGCTGATATTCCGGATCGTGCATCGGGATAACCTGGAATGGATCCTGACCCATGGCCTGTGGGCGGGGAATGGTCAGCAGCAAAACCCGCACTGGGTGCATATCGGGTTGCCGGAGCTGATTGCCAAGCGCGCACGCCATCCGGTGCCGCTGGCGCCTTACGGCGTGTTGAATGACTATGTGCCCTTCTACTTCACGCCGTTTTCTCCCATGCTCAGCAATATTCACTCGGGGCGCGGTGTTCCCCGGCGTGAAAATGATGAAATCCTGATCCTGGTTTCCAGCCTGCATCGCATGGCTGAATTGGGGCTACCGTTTGTGTTTACCGATAGCCATGCCTATTACCAGTGGGCCAATTTCTATGTCGACCTTGGCGATCTGGGGCGGATTGACTGGCCACTGTTGCAGCGCCGTGATTTCAAGCGTGATGCGGACGATTTGAGCAAGCTGGAGCGCTATCAGGCCGAGGCCTTGATCCATCAACATTGCCCCATCGAGGCGTTGCTGGGCGTGGTGTGTTACAACGAAGAGATAAAGAACCGCGTGGAACAATGCATGAATCGGGTCGGGGTCGCGCGCCCCGTCTATGTCCGTGATGGGTGGTATTTCAGATGATTCGATATACAACAGGCAATCTGCTGGATGCTCCGGTGGAAGCACTGGTGAATACCGTCAACACCGTCGGTGTCATGGGCAAGGGGATCGCCTTGATGTTCAAGGAGCGGTTCCCGGCCAATATGCGCGCCTATGCCGAGGCGTGCAAACAGGGTGATGTCGTCACCGGCAAGATGTTTATTACCCAGACGGGTGAGCTGCTGGGGCCGCGCTGGATCGTGAATTTTCCGACCAAACAGCACTGGCGCAATCCGGCACAGATGGCGTGGATCCAGGACGGTTTGCAGGATCTGCGGGCCTGGTTACAGGCGCAGCAGGTCTCTTCGATTGCCATTCCGCCGCTGGGGGCTGGCAACGGTGGTCTGCCTTGGCCAGAGGTCAAACAGGCGATTGAAACGGCACTGGGCGATCTGGATATCGATATCCTGCTCTATGAGCCCAGTAGCCAATACCAAAATGTGGCCAAGCGCGGCGGGGTGGCGGAGCTGACTCCGGCCCGGGCCCTGATTGCTGAACTGGTGCGTCGCTACTGGTTTTTAGGGATGGAGTGCAGCTTGCTGGAGATCCAGAAGCTGGCCTGGTTTCTGGCTCGGGTCATTGGCCGTAACCCGCTGGGGGATCCGCTGCAGTTGCAGTTTAAGGCCCATCGTTATGGCCCTTATGCCAACAATCTGACCCATCTGCTCAATGCGATGGACGGCAGTTATCTGCAGTCCGACAAGCGCATCCCGGATAGCAAGCCGTTTGATGTCATCTGGTTTAATGAGGCTAAAAAACAAGAGCTTGCCGTTTATCTCCATACCGAGGCCAAAGCATTTTTACCGATACTGGAGCAGACGACCGCGTTAATCGACGGTTTTGAGTCGCCCTATGGCATGGAGTTATTGGCCACGGTCGATTGGTTGATAGCCGAAGAGGGCTGTGCGCCGACGCTGAGCGCGCTGCGAGAGGGGTTGCATCGCTGGCCAGCGGGAACCCCGTGGGGTGAGCGCAAGGCGCGGCTGTTTGATGATCGCAGTCTGCAGATCGCCTTGACCCGTTTGCAGCAGGGATTGGTGTAACGAAGTGGGTGTAACAAATAAGAGTGGCTGCGAGGTTGTCGCGGCGGCTTGAGAGAATAACAGGGATAGAGAGCATGATTTCAGTTGGCCAACGGGAGCGGGCAACCCAGAACCGCGTGATCAAGTTATTTCAAGCGGAGCTGGGCTATCGCTATCTGGGGGATTGGCATACACGGGAGAACAACCGCAATGTCGAGCCGGAGCTGCTGACCGCTTGGCTGGTGGGGCGGGGCGTGGACGCGGCGCTGATCCCCAAGGTACTCAGGCAACTGGATCGGGCAGCGAGCCTGGGCGAAGGGCGCCTCCTCTATGATGCCAACAAGGAGGTCTATCGCCTGCTGCGTTATGGCGTAAAGGAAAAAGTAGGGGCAGGCGAGCAGAACCAAACCGTCTGGCTGATCGACTGGGCCAATCCGCAGGCCAACGACTTTGCCATTGCCGAAGAGGTGACGGTCAAAGGCGAGCATAAGAAACGGCCGGATCTGGTGCTCTATGTCAACGGCATTGCCCTTGGCGTCATTGAACTCAAGCGATCTACCGTCTCTGTCTCTGAAGGTATCCACCAGAACCTGGATAACCAGAAGAAGGATTTTATCCGTAACTTCTTCACCACCATGCAGCTGGTGATGGCGGGCAACGACACCCAGGGGGTGCGCTACGGCACTATCGAAACCCCCGAGAAGTACTATCTGGAGTGGAAAGAGCCAGCCGATCCAATCCATTCCGACCATGTCGATCTGCCGGGTGCCAATCTGCTGGACCAGCATCTGACGCAGTTGTGCAGTAAGGCGCGCTTTCTGGAGCTGATCCACGACTTTATCGTGTTTGATGCGGGCACCAAGAAAACCTGCCGCCATAACCAGTATTTCGGCATCCGTGCCGCCAAGGCCTATATCCGCCGCCGGGATGGCGGCATCATCTGGCACACCCAAGGCAGCGGCAAGAGCCTGACCATGGTCTGGCTGGCCAAGTGGATCCGCGAAAATGTGACCGACAGCCGGGTGCTTATCATCACCGACCGTACCGAACTCGATGAGCAGATCGAGAAGGTATTCAGTGGGGTGGAAGAGGAGATCCTGCGTACCAAGAGCGGTGCCGATCTGGTGACCCGTCTGCATGCCCATAATCCCTGGCTGATCTGCTCCCTAGTGCATAAGTTCGGTCGCACGCCAGAAGGCGAGTCGGATGACGAAGATGATGGCAGCTCGGATGATTTTATTGCTGATATGCGCCGCAGTTTGCCCTCGGACTTCAGCCCCAAGGGGCAGCTGTTTGTGTTTGTCGATGAGTGCCACCGCACTCAGTCCGGCAAGCTGCATGGGGCTATGAAGAGCCTGTTGCCAGAGGCGCTGTTTATCGGTTTTACCGGCACACCGCTGATGAAGCAGGACAAAAAAAAGTCCATCGAGGTCTTTGGCCCCTACATTCACACCTACAAGTTCAACGAGGCGGTGAGTGATGGCGTGGTGCTGGATCTGCGCTACGAGGCGCGGGATATCGATCAGCGGGTCAAATCCCAGAAAAAAGTGGATGAGTGGTTCGATACCAAGACCAAGGATCTCTCGCGGCTGGGCAAGCAGCAGCTTAAACAGAAGTGGGCCTCAATGCAGAAGCTGCTCTCCAGTCGTTCGCGGCTGGAGCAGATAGTGGCCGATATTCTGCTCGACTTCGAGCGCAAGCCCCGGCTGGCCGATGGTCGTGGCAATGCCATGCTGGTCTGCGCCAGCGTCTATCAAGCCTGCAAAAGTTACGAGATGTTCAGCCAGGCCGGTTTTGCTGGCAAGTGCGCCATCGTCACCAGTTACCAACCCAATGCCAGCGAGATCAAGGGCGAGGAGACGGGCGAGGGGCTGACGGAGAAGCTGGCCAAGTACAACATCTATCGCAAGATGCTGGCCGACTATTTCGAGCAGCCGGAGGATGAGGCGGCTAAGCGGGTCGAAGAGTTTGAAAAACTGGTCAAGCAGCGTTTTATCAAAGAGCCGGGCCAGATGCGGCTGCTCATTGTCGTGGATAAGCTGCTGACCGGTTTTGATGCCCCCTCTGCCACCTACCTCTATATCGACAAGAAGATGGCTGATCACAACCTGTTCCAAGCCATCTGTCGGGTGAATCGGCTGGATGGTGACGACAAGGAGTACGGCTACATCATCGATTACAAAGACCTGTTCAAGTCGCTGGAGAAGACGGTCAACGACTATACGGCCGAGGCCTTCGCGGGTTATGACAAGGAGGATGTGGCCGGGCTGCTCAAGGATCGACTGGCACAGGCCAAAGAGGATCTGGATAACGCTCTGGAAGCCGTCCGTGCCTTGTGTGAGCCGGTGAAGGCGCCCAAGTCGCAACTCGATTATCAGCATTATTTCTGTTGTGAGCCGGGAGCCGATGAAGAGACGTTGAGCGAGAAAGAGGCATTGCGGCTGACCCTCTATCAGTTGGTGGCCAAGTTGATCCGCGCCTTTACCAATCTGGCGGGTGAGCTGGAGGAGGCGGGTTACAGCGCCTCGCAGGCCGCCTCGATCAAGCAGGAGGTCGAACACTTCGCCAAGGTCCGGGATGAGATCAAGCTGGCCAGTGGTGATCTGGTGGATATGAAGCAGTTCGAGCCGGGCATGCGCCAGATGCTGGATCTGTGGGTGGATGCCGACCCCAGCGAGACGCTGATGGACTTTGAGGAGCTGGGGCTGCTGGAGCTCATTATCCAGCGCGGCCCCGAGGCGCTGGATGGGTTGCCCAAGGAGATGCGCGACAATCAGGAGTCGATGGCCGAGGCGATTGAAAACAACGTGCGCCGGACCATCGTCGATGAGAACCCGGTCAACCCCAAATACTACGAGAGGATGTCGGTGCTGCTCGATGAGCTGATCGATCTGCGCCGCCAGCAGGCCATCTCCTATCAGGAGTATCTGGAAAAGGTCCGCGAGCTGGCCAAGCAGGTGAAATATCCACAGAGCCATAGCCAGAGCGCCTACCCAGAGAGCATAGACACGGCAGCCAAACGGGCACTCTATGACAATCTGGGCAAGGATGAGCTGCTGGTGGCCAGGATTGATACCGCCGTGCGTTATACCAAGAAGGCCGATTGGTATGGCGATCGCTTCAAGGAGCGGGAGATCGCGTTTGCCATTGCCGAAGAAACCAAGGGATACGATGTGACCGTTGCCGAGGTGATGGAGCTGGTGAAAGCGCAGCAGGAGTACCACTGATGCCCCTGATCACCATTGGTGAGCTCACGCTGGAGTTGCAGCATAAGGGGATCAAGAACCTGCACATCAATGTGCTGCCCCCTGATGGTCGCGTGCGCGTCTCGGCCCCGGCGTCGCTGTCACAGACGGCCATCAGAATGGCCGTGGTCAGACGCTTGCCGTGGATCCGGCAGCAACAGGCCCACTTTCAGGCGCAGCCACGTCAGAGCGAGCGCCAGATGTGCAGCGGCGAGACGCACTACCTTTGGGGACGGGGCTATCGATTGGAGGTGATCCCGGTTGAGGGAGCGCACAGCGTCAAGCTACAAGGGGGGTGGATCCGGATGCGGGTTCCCGCTCATTATGACGCCGCGAAGCGAGAAGCCTTGCTACTGGGCTGGTATCGCCAATTGCTACGCCAGCGGCTGCCGATATTGATGGCCAAGTGGCAGGCCTTGCTCAACGTCACCCCTTCGTTTGTCGGTATCAAACGGATGAAGACCATGTGGGGGAGCTGCAAAACAGATACATCCCGCATCTGGATCAACCTCGAATTAGTCAAGAAGCCCCCCGAATGCCTGGAATTTATTGTGGTGCACGAGCTGGTTCACCTGTTAGAGCGCAAACATAACCAGCGATTTATCACACTGATGGATACCCATCTGCCCAACTGGCGCGAGCATCGCGAGAAGCTCAACAAGATGCCGCTGGCGTTTAACCGGTGGGGGTATTAGGGCTGGTTTAGCCACGATTTATTCTTCCAAAAAGTAATCTGAATCCAGGGTTTTAATGGTGAGGGTCTGGCGGGTAGTGACGCCGACGCCGTATTCGATCATCAGGGCGGCAAGACGGGCACCGTCGATCAGCACGATGCGCTTCTCAATCAGTCCGACATACTCCTGCGCCTCACGGCTAAAGCTGGAGGTGGTGATAAAGACCCCCTTGCGGGCCTTGTGCAGATCCAGCGCCCCCGCGAAGGACTGGATCTCGGGACGCCCCACGGTTTTGTCGGTGTAGCGCTTTGCCTGCAGGTAGATGGAGTCGAGCCCCAACCGGTCTTCCTTGATGATGCCATCGATGCCGCCATCGCTTTGGTAACGGGTGGTGCGGGCGGCATCCTGCTGGCTGCCGCCATAGCCCATGGCCACCATCAGATCGACCACCAGCTGTTCAAAGAAACGAGGGGAAAGGCCCAAGATCTCGGCAAGCAGGTCATCGGCAAGGGAGCGATTGATGGCAGATAGTGCCTGCTCAATCTGCTCTTGAGGGGTGCTGGCCTGCTCTGGTGTTGGCGTGTCTGTCGGGATCGCCATGGCTTGTTGCGTATTGCCTGCGCTCTCACTGGAGGCCAGGGTAAGCGCCACAAACTCGTTGAATTGGGCCAGATAGCGGTTGTCGATAGTATGTCCCGAGACTAGCGCCGCCTTACCCCGTTCGGTGATAAGGCAAATGCCCCGCTTGGGTTGCTCGATGAGTCCTGCCTTGACCAGATAGGTCTTGGCCCAGCCAACCCGGCTGCGCAGCGTGGTTTGGCGACCACTGGGCAAGGTGTCAGCCAACTGCTCCGGAGTAAAGGCGTAGTGCTGGCAAACCCGCTCGAATACCTCACGTAGAGAGCGGGCGACACCATCGGCCAATACCTTGAGCACGGCAGGCATCATGGCTTCATAGCTGGGCAGGGTTTCTTTCATCGGGCAACCAGATCGAGATAAAACAGGGGCTTATCTTGTCACAGCGACCTGCTTGGGGCCAGTTGGTATCGAAGTCACTGGGAGCAACCTCAAAAAAAACAGCGTCACCAAAAAAAGGGAAGGCCATGAATTGGCCTTCCCCAAGACCCACCCACTTATCACGGACGAGTAGGTTTAAAAATGTTACCACAAGCGGATGTGTGGTCACGCCTTGCGGTCAGGATTGGCGTCCATGCTCGCCGCAGGGTAAATACAGATATAGACATAGCCATGGCTACCGAGGGTGTCGGCTTCGCAGGTAAAGCCGCCGTGCTGGATAGTGATGCAGTGCTGACGTTGAGCATCCAGCTCGCCGGTTAGCAGCTTGGCTTCCAGAGCCTTGATGATCTCCGGGAAAGCCAGGTCGAGCTTGGCTATCTGCGTCTCACTCCATTCACCGATCAGACTGGCCCGATCGGATAGAAAATCGAGCCGGTAGCGACTCTGTATCAGACGAGCGCCAAAGCGTGGCGTCACGGTATGGGGCAAACCCCACTGTGCAAAAATCCGAGTGGGGTGGTCTGGCGCTACGGGGTGTTGGTTGTTGGTGTGGGTGGTTGTCGTGGTCATGATTAGCGATACCTCAGTTGAATGTCGATGCAGGTGCCGGGCACGTTGTGGCGCTGGCGTAGTCTGGTCAGGTGCTCAGGGAGTTCGGTCAGGTTTGTCAGCCGCCCCCGGTAGAGCCGAGAAAGATTGATGTAGTCGGGATGGCTCACGGTGATGGTCACCTGATGCCCAGGTTGCCAACGAGCAAACAGGCGGGCTTTGGCTTGCTTGATGGTGGTGATGCCGGGAGCGGGTAGTGTCTGACGGTTTCGCAGGTGCAGTTTGTTGAGCTCGGGGGCATAGCGATGCACCTCGAGTCCGGTGATAAGACGGGTCATGTTCGGTGACTCCAATGATGCAAAGGGCCAGCCTGTGAGGGCTGGCCCTTTATGTTGTTTGTTGATGAGCGATGAGATGGTCGCGGTGGCTAGCCGTTGTAAAACAGGATGTAGTTCACACCGGCCTGCTGGGCGGCAGTGAGCAAGGGTTGCAGTGCTGGCGGGATGGCATCGAGCTCCATGGCCAGGTTCAGGGTGAACTCATAGGCGGAGTCATCCTTCACGCCGACATGTTCATGGGAGGCCATACGCTTGACCCATTGCCATTCTGGTACCAGGTCTGCGTCATCGTAGTCGCCGATGATGGAACTCATGGCGACATCCAGCATCTGCATCACCGAATGGCCTGCCAGTGGGTTAGGTGTTGCAGGTAGGGTGTTGGTCATTGCATCGTTCCTTGTTGTCTGGGCTGTGCGTTACATCTGATTGATAACCGGCTTGCAATTGAGCCGGTCCAGCAGGTGCCGCGAGCCGTATTGAGCCACCAGCCGGGCGATGGCCATTTGAGCGCAGGTCGCTCTGCTGGGCTTATTCTCAGGGATTGCGTAACGCGCAGTGAGCCAGCCGCCGAGCAATGCGATGCGGTAGCCGCTTGGGATGTGAGTGAGCGACGTACCGATGCCCCTCCCGTGAATGAGAAAGGGCACGGCTTGGCCGCCGATGTCGATATCCATGCGCTGGCCCTTGAGCTCGAAGGTGGTGAGCTCGCCGGTTTGCGGATGTTTGCCGGGCACCTTGATGGTGATGTGTTTGGCCATTTCATACCTCCGGCTTGCTTTCAACGTGGTGGGTCACCGTGCCCGCTTCCGGGTCGATGCTGATAAACGCCGGGGCTTGCGGGTGGTACTGGTAGAGCCGCGCCAGCTCGGTACGAAACGCCTCAACGTTTGGCGCAATCACATGGCTGGTATCTCCCTCGGCATAGGTAAAGGTCTCCAGCTTCTCGGTA
>OERH01000149.1_pt1 | contig 13319 bp, 11 predicted proteins | sample 1539931 | NCBI WGS metagenome assembly OERH01 (sample SAMEA3891233, study PRJEB23780) | metagenome | biome: terrestrial biome; feature: animal house; material: water of meat washing | place: Italy | collected 2015-05-12
CCCCCTATATTTTTTATGTAAATTTTAGTAAAATTCGGTTTTACCAGTAAATGATGAATTATTATGACTAAATTTATCTTTGTAACTGGCGGTGTGGTATCCTCATTGGGTAAAGGTATCACTGCCGCTTCTCTTGCTGCTGTCTTGGAAGCCCGTGGTCTAAAAGTTACCATGACCAAGATGGATCCATATATTAACGTTGACCCAGGCACGATGAGTCCGTTCCAGCACGGTGAGGTTTTTGTGACCGAAGACGGTGCGGAGACCGATCTTGACTTGGGTTATTATGAACGTTTCTTGCGTCATTCTAAGATGAGCAAGGTCAATAACTTCACCTCAGGCCGCGTCTATCAGACGGTACTTGCCAAAGAGCGTCGTGGTGACTATCTGGGTGGTACAGTTCAAGTTATTCCTCACATTACCGATGAAATCAAAAGCCGTGTTCGCGCATCGGGCGAGGGTTTTGACATTGCCATCGTTGAGATTGGTGGCACGGTTGGTGATATTGAGAGCTTACCATTCATGGAAGCTATTCGCCAGCTTCAAGTTGAGCTTGGGCATAATAATTCAATGCTCATGCATTTGACGCTGCTGCCATACATCAAATCTGCCAGCGAACTTAAAACCAAGCCGACTCAACACTCTGTCAAAGAACTATTGTCTATCGGTATTCAGCCTGATATTTTGGTTTGTCGTACTGAGCACGATGTCGATGCTGATACTAAGCGTAAGATTGCGCTATTCACTAACGTTCCAGAGCGCGCTGTCATCGTATGTAAAGATGCGCGTAGTATCTATGAGATCCCGCGCAACTTCTACGAGCAGGATCTTGATGACTTGGTTTGTGAGCGTTTTGGCTTTGATGTGCCTGAAGCGGATCTGTCTGATTGGGATAAGGTCATCGAAGGTCTATTCACTGCAGAAGGTGAGATCGTCGTGGCGATGGTCGGCAAATATGTCGAGCTGCCTGACGCCTATAAGTCTGTCAATGAGGCCTTGCTACACGCCGGCATCCATAATAAAACAAAAGTAAAAATTCACTACATCGACGCTGAGAAATTAGAAACTCAAGATCATCTGATGGATGAGCTAAAATCATGCGATGCAGTGTTGGTTCCTGGTGGATTTGGCGAGCGCGGTACTCTTGGTAAGATGATGGCGATTCAATACGCCCGTGAGAACAAGAAGCCTTATTTGGGCATTTGTCTAGGCATGCAGCTTGCCGTGATCGAATTTGCGCGCAATGTGCTAGGGCTGCAGGCGAACTCTACCGAGTTTGACCGTAAAGCTGCTGACCCGATCATTGGACTTATCACAGAATGGTTTGATGAGAAGGGTGAATTACAGATTCGTTCTGACGATAGTGATTTGGGTGGTACGATGCGTCTGGGTGCACAAGAAGCTCAGCTTGTGGCAGGTACGAAGCTTGCCAAGATCTATGGTGCGACCACCATCACTGAGCGCCATCGTCATCGCTATGAGATGAACAACCGCTATATCGAACCGTTAGAGAATGCAGGTATGAAGATCTCTGGCTACTCTGCTAAGCAGCATTTGGTTGAGTCGGTTGAAATCAGTGATCATCCTTGGTTCGTGGCGGTGCAGTATCACCCAGAATTTACCAGTTCGCCGCGTGGCGGACATCCGCTGTTTAATAGCTTTATTAAAGCAGCGATTGATGTGAAAGGCTAATTCATAAAGCACATCAAGACGCTTGGTGTGCTTTTTATTCATAAAGTTTGATTTGGGTGGATCGCATCCAAAGAGACTCATAAAGGATAATGTTATGACGCAATCATTAACTGCGCCATTGTCGCATATTAATGTGGCGGGCATCGAGATCGGTAATGACAAACCGTTTGTGCTGTTTGGTGGCATGAACGTACTTGAGAGCCGCGAGCTTGCCTTTGAAATCGCTGAGAGCTACATTGACATCTGCACGCGCCTGAACATCGGTTATGTGTTTAAGGCCAGCTTTGATAAGGCGAACCGCTCAAGCTTATTTTCGTTCCGCGGCCCAAGTCTTGAAACTGGTCTAACTTGGCTTAATGACATCAAAGAAAAATACGGTGTGCCCATCATCACAGACGTGCATGAGCCTTATCAAGCAGCGCCAGTGGCAAAAGTGGCTGACATCATTCAACTGCCTGCTTTTTTGAGTCGTCAAACCGACCTTGTCAATGCCATGGCAAAAACAGGCGCAGTCATCAATGTCAAAAAAGCGCAATTCCTAGCACCGCATGAGATGCGCCACATCATCAATAAATGCCTAGAAGCTGGCAATGATAAGGTTATCCTGTGTGAGCGTGGCACATCATTCGGTTATAATAATTTGGTAGTGGACATGCTTGGCTTTGATACGATGAAGGCCATGAATGTACCTGTGTTCTTTGATGTAACTCATGCCTTGCAAGAGCCGGGTGCGCGTGCTGACAGCGCGGGCGGTCGCCGCCATCAAATCACCACGCTTGCCAGGGCGGGTATGGCTACAGGACTTGCCGGTTTGTTCTTGGAAGCGCACCCAGACCCTGATCATGCCAAATGCGATGGCCCATGCGCGTTAAGACTGTCACAGCTTGAGCCATTCTTGACGCAGTTAAAGCAGCTCGATGATTTGGTAAAAGGCTTTGCTGTATTAGACACTCATTAATTTTGTAGATTTATTCACCAAAAAAGGATACTTTTATGTACGCTGAAACTACTGACAATGCTGTTGAAATTAAAGACATCATCGCCCGTGAAATCTTAGATTCACGTGGTAACCCAACCATCGAAGCCGATGTAATCTTGGCAAATGGTGTGTGCGGCCGTGCAGCTGCACCATCTGGCGCTTCAACGGGTTCTCGTGAAGCATTGGAGCTGCGCGATGGTGACAAATCTCGCTACCTAGGCAAAGGTGTTAAAAAAGCGGTTTCAAACGTAAACAGCCAAATTCGCACTGCACTATTAGACAAAGACGTTACTAACCAAAACGAGCTGGATAAAATCCTGATCGATCTAGATGGTACTGAGAACAAAGGTAATCTGGGTGCGAACGCTACTTTGGCGGTGTCTTTGGCTGCAGCGCGTGCCGCAGCAATCGCCAAAAACCTACCACTGCATCAGTACATCGCCAACCTACGTGGTCAGACTTCTCTTACCATGCCTGTGCCGATGATGAACATCCTAAATGGTGGCGCGCACGCAGATAATACGGTTGATATCCAAGAATTCATGATCGAGCCTGTTGGTTTTAACAGCTTATCAGAGAGCTTGCGTGCAGGTACAGAAATTTTCCACAGTCTAAAATCTGTCCTAAAATCACAAGGTCTTAACACTGCTGTTGGCGATGAGGGTGGTTTTGCACCGAACCTACGGTCAAACGAAGAAGCGATCACTGTCATCATGCAAGCCATTGAACAAGCAGGCTATAAGGCAGGTCAGGACATCTATTTGGCGCTTGACTGTGCATCATCAGAATTTTATAAGAACGGTCAGTACATCCTAGAGGGTGAGGGCAATAAAGCATTCACCAGCGAAGGTTTTGCTGATTATTTAGCATCTTTGGTACGTCAATACCCAATCATCTCAATCGAGGATGGTCTGGATGAGAGCGACTGGGATGGCTGGGCATATCTGACCAAGCAGTTAGGTGATAAAGTTCAGCTGGTGGGTGATGACCTGTTTGTCACCAATCCAAAAATTCTGCGTGAAGGCATTGATAAGAACATCGCTAATGCCATCTTGATCAAATTCAACCAGATCGGTACACTAACCGAGACACTAGATGCGATCTATCTGGCTAAAGAAAACGGCTATGCGACTGTAATTAGCCATCGCTCAGGTGAAACTGAAGATTCTACCATTGCTGACCTAGCAGTAGGTACAGCGGCTGGTCAGATCAAGACAGGTTCGCTATGCCGTTCTGACCGCGTGGCAAAATACAACCAACTACTACGCATCGAACAACAAGTAACGGCAGCATTCCGCGGTCGTGAAGAGTTCATCGGTCTGCGCGGTTGATCGGGGCGAGCGTGGCAAGTCCTGTAACCAAAAAATCAACACACATCATCACGCCACCAAAAGGGCTTGGCGTGATGGGTTATGTGTGCTTGATCGCTTTTGCTGTCATCGTACTTGCGCTTTTGCAGCAGCAGTATTGGCATAGTGAGAATGGTCGTGCCAATCTGAATAATCTTAATGCTCAGATCTCCAAGCAAACTGATTTTAACACCGAGCAGGCTTATACCAATAATCTGCTGCGTGCTGATGTTCGTGATCTAAAGACGCAATCATCTGCAATCGAAGAGCACGCGCGACTTGATTTGGGTTTAATTAAGCCGGGCGAGACTTTCTATCAGATGTCAAATGCGCCGATTACTTATAGTCGGCAAATGGCAACGAGCAATGAGGCAGATGCTGTTGAACCTGTCGAAGGGTTGATCAAAGAAGGTGGCGAGCCATCGCGATAACAGACATAAGATTGGTGAAAGCCAATCTTATTTTTTAACTTTTTAATTTCTTGATAATAAGTACCATCAATGTCAAATCATCAATCGCATCACCATCCTAAGATTCACGCCTTGATCGTGGCAGCTGGTAAGGGTTCACGTTTTGGGGCGGCAGTGCCTAAGCAATATCTGCGTTTGGCGGACAGAACTGTCTTAGAAGAAAGCATCGAAAGACTCAATGTAGATGGTATTGATGATCTGACGCTGGTACTGGCGAGCGGTGATGAGTATGCATCGGAGCTGGATTTTGAATTTAGTCACCCAATCCGTCATGCGGTAGGTGGTGCTGAACGTTGGCAGTCGGTGCATTCAGGTGTGCAAGCAATACGAGAGCATGGCGGCCTGGATGATGACTGGGTGGTGATCCATGATGCGGCGCGCCCTTGTCTGCCCAAGGTGGATTTGGCACGGTTGTTGGATACTCTTGAAAGTACATCGCATGATGGCGTAATTTTGGCAACACCTGTGGTGGACACACTAAAGCTAGCTACAAATGAGCAGGATATTATCAAGACAGTCGATAGATCGGGCCTGTGGCAAGCTCAGACACCTCAAGCTTTCCGCTTAAATAAGCTTGAGTGGGTACTATCACAGATCGCCAAAGACAATCTGATGATCACAGATGAGGCGAGTGGCTTTGAGATGTTGGGGCTTGAAGTACAAATCGTTCAAGGATCTAAGCTTAACATGAAGCTTACCTATGCTGAGGATTTGCCTTTGATGGAATTGATATTGCAAAACTTCATCAAAAATGAATGCTAGAAGATTGATCAGCTCATGCCAAGTTTAATGAGTGTTATCGTCATAGGGTTGGTGCTTGGTGTGCTGGTATTGATGCCAAACATCATGTTTGGCGATACTCTTGAAGCTTGGTTGACTTCGCCTTTATCTTTTGGATGGTTATCTTTTGGTCTGGTATTCATTGCGCTTATGGCTGTGTGGCTACAGCGATTTAGACGCATTTCTAGAGCGTTGATTATCTGCACATGTGGTCTGGTGATTGGGTTACTCTTTGTACTGCGTTCGATGATGGCATATGTGCAGTTTGAACAGCATACCATCACTCAAAGCCATACCGTCACCGCCATCGCGCATGTTAGCGAGATTAGCGACAGCATCTACGACCCTGTGTCGGATTCTGCTTATCGGCACAAGGTAACCATCACAGACATTGAGTCTGCCAACCATCTACAATCTACCAATGTGTCAATATCCGCCAATCCATTCGGCGAGATATCAGAGTCAGTCGCATCTGATGCCATTGAATTGCCTGACAGCATGAATGTACTTCTTAGTGCCTCACCAAGACATCATCAAAATAACCCCACCTTAGCGCAATTAAACAACCTTATCCCAAACACCACCGCGAAACTTACTTTGCTCATTGAGCCAATAAGTACACAAAAGAGCGCAAGCGGCTTTGACAGCAATGTATGGCTACGAACTCGGGACATTCATGCCACTGCACGCGTGCTGTCTGTGGATCAGATCGAATCGGCTGATGATCATCGCATCAGTACAAGGCTGCAAGGATTAAGGCAGCGATTGCGTGCACATTTTTATGAAGATTGGCATGATTACGACATCTCTAATCAACAAGCAAAGGCGGTAACTTTAAGCTTGCTGACAGGTGACAGATCGCTCATCAGCAGGCAAACCAAGGATCTGTATCAACTGGCGGGTATATCGCATTTATTGGCGATATCAGGCATGCATGTTTTATTTTTGGCGTTGATGCTGGCGGGGCTGACTTCTTGGCTGCTGGATAAATCGCCTAAGGTGTATGAGGTTGTATCTCGTAAGCAGATTCGCCTTATGATCATGGTGGCGGCGAGTTTGATTTATGCCATCTTTACAGGCTTTGATGTGCCTGCGGTGCGAACCGTGTATATGCTGGGGGCGGTGGCTTTGGCTAGGTACTTTGTGCTGCCAGTGTCAAATTTGTCCTTGCTGTTTATTGTTGTGCTGATCATGACGTGGCTTGATCCTTATGTGTTATGGCAGGCGGGATTTTGGTTGTCTTTCGTGGCGGTACTTTTACTGATGAGATATGAAAGCACGCCCATTCAAGAAGTATCTGCTGCAGCGAAGATTTGGCAAAAGGCTAAGAATGTCGCTGCTTTGCAGTTATGGCTATTTATCGGGATGTTGCCTGTTTCGATATTGTTTTTTGGCAAGGTGTCGCTATGGAGTGTTTTGGTAATTTTATTTGACATTGGTCTGTTTGGCTCAATTATTTTGCCGATCAATCTCTTGGCGGGTGTGATTTATGCGATTTCGCCAAGCCTTGCCGATGGACTGTGGTCGCTTAGTTCTTGGATATTATTAAAGCTTCATACTGCGCTTGAATTTGGCTTGGTGGGCGATTCGTGGCTGTATGTGCCATTTGGGATGGCAGGCTTGGTGCTTGCTGTCTTGGCGATATTACCCATGCTGTCAAAGGCGCTGCCTAAGAGTGCCGCCATCGTACCTTTATCAGTGCTACTAATGCTGTCGATGAACGGGAATTTTTATACGCCTAAGGATGCCAAGCCCACCGCTAAAGTCATCAAAACTGACAATCAAGCCTTACAAGCTGTACTCATTCAGCATCAATCTCATTCGTGGCTACTATTGGCAGACTTTGGCATTAAGTCATTGCCCGATGGGCAAATTGATGTGCTCATTGATGAATTAAAACGTCTGGGCGTAAGAAATCTGACTGGCGTTGTTGCGCAGAATTCTGGTCAAACGCTTACTAAGTTGACCGCTGCCATTCATGCGCGTCTGCCCATAGAGCGCTATTGGCGCGCAGGACAAGGCGGGCTAAAGCTTGCCAATGTCATTGATGAGCCATGTCAAGCCGGTCACATCCATCAATATGACGGCGTGAGCATTCGCATGCTGACAGGTTGGCAACAGATTAATGATGCGAATGTTTGGGATTGTACGATTGAGATAAGTAGCGATATGGGCTTTGAGATTGATCGATCAATGGAGGCTGAGAGCGATGAGATACTGCCTGGTGATACCAAACAGATCATCATTAATGCAGCGACTCATGAAGATGTATGGCATCTATGGCGACTGCTATGTGCAGACATGGATATCATGCCTAGGCCTGAGACTGGCGCGTCTTTATGGCTGTCGCACGCATTTGCTAAGGATGACGCTGACGTGGTGGGTGATTTTGAAGCGGTTCTATGGCAGGTGAGATAGTGGGTTTGGCTATCATATTTGGATTTTTTCGGTTACAATAGATCTATTTGAAGTAAAACATAGGACATCACATGGCTTGGCCACCAAATCCTCATAAAAACCAAACTCCAGCTCAGCAAGAGCCCATCAACCCATCAAATGCCTCGCAGCCAAACTCGCCCGAATGGCGACTCATCGAAAAAACGATGATGGCGAGCATTGATGAGCAGCGCCGCGCACGTCGTTGGAGTATTTTCTTTAAATTATTAACGTTCGCCTATGTGGTGTTCTTCGTGCTCATGCTGGGCCGAAGCTGCACGCCAACTCAAACCAAAGGCGCGTCACTTGGCATCAGTGAGCTGCATTTGGCGGTGGTGGATGTGCGCGGTGCGATTACGGCTGATGGCGAGACGAGCGCGCACCACATCAATAGCGCATTGACAGAGGCATTCGAGAACACGCATGCCAAGGCAGTTGCGCTTGCCATCAACTCGCCAGGTGGTTCACCCGTGCAGTCTGATGAAGTGTGGCAGATGGCGATGGATCTAAAACAAGAGTATCCTGATAAGAAGCTGTATGCGGTAATTGGCGATACGGGCGCATCAGGTGCGTATTACATCGCATCGGCGGCGGACGAGATTTGGGTGAATCCATCAAGCTTGGTTGGCTCAATTGGTGTTATCATGTCAAGCTACAACATCGAGCAGCTGCTTGATAAGATGGGCGTGCAGGACCATACCATGACTGCAGGCGAGTATAAGGACATCCTGTCCATGTCGCGTCCGATGAATGAGATCGAACGTGCGCACGTCCAAAAGTTGCTTGACACCACTCATCAAAACTTCATCGATGCAGTCAAAAAAGGTCGCGGCGATAAACTAAAAAATGCCGAGCAAAATCAAATATTTACAGGGCTATTTTGGACGGGAAAAGAGTCTGTTGAGCTGGGATTGGCTGATAAGATTGGCGGTATGTCGCAATTGGAAAAAGAGCTTAAGCTAGAACAGGTGAATTATAGCTACGTCGATCCTGTGAAGCAGTTCTTTGATCGCTTTGGTGTACAGATGGGTAAAGGTCTGGGGCAGGGCGTTAAGATTGCCATGAGTGATGAGGCGAATCCAAGCCTAAAATAATATCAAACCAATAAAAAACACACCTAGGTTTTAGGTGTGTTTTTTATTGGGATTAATTATCCAAATCGCAGCTTTTATTAACATCTGCCAAGGCCTCATCGATGATTTTTTGGCTGACGCCTTTTTTGCGTAGTTTTTCGATGAATAGCACGTCATCAGACAGGCTATAGTTGCAGTTATCTCGGTCTAGACCTTGGCGGATATAAAGGCGAATCAGACCTTGGATTCTATTAAAACCATGTGCTCCAGCGGTGTCTTCAAGATGTGAGATAATCTCTTCAGATAGGCGCAGATGAATGGGGCGCATGATGACTTCAGGATGATTAGAAAATTTGTTTTTGATTTTTGGGGAAATCATGGTTGCTACCTTGCCAAAATTTAAAGAGTATTGTACCACAGAAGTGGTAAAAAAATAAAACAAAAGTTGTAGAAAGCTTCAGTGATTTTTATGATTGTGTTAAGCATATGACTTTGATTTTTATGATTTTTTATAGAAAATACGCACCGATGTGGTGCGTATTTTGGGTCTTGGTATTAGTGACGGAAGTGGCGCATGCCTGTGAACACCATGGCGATGCCGTGCTCGTTGGCAGCGGCGATGGTCTCTTCATCACGCATAGAGCCGCCGGGTTGAATGATGCATTTGATGCCAGCGGCGGCGGCATTGTCAATGCCGTCACGGAATGGGAAGAAGGCATCTGATGCCATGACAGCACCTTCAACCACTAGGCCTGCGTGTTCTGCCTTGATGGCAGCGATACGAGCAGAGTTTACACGGCTCATCTGACCTGCGCCGATGCCGATGGTTTGACGATTCTTGGCGTAAACGATGGCGTTAGATTTAACGTATTTTGCGACTTTCCAAGCAAAGATCAGATCATCAAGCTCAGCTTCGGTCGGTGCGCGCTCAGTCACGACGCGAAGATCGCTCTTAGTGATCATGCCTAAGTCTTGGTCTTGAACTAACAGACCGCCATTAACGCGCTTATAATCTAGCTGTGTGGCGCGCTCTTCTGGGTTTGGTAGATCGCCGCAGACCAGTACGCGAACATTCTTCTTCGTGCCCGTTACTTCTAGCACACCATCTTCGATGCTTGGCGCGATGATGACTTCAACAAATTGACGCTCAACAATGGCACGTGCTGTCTCAACATCAAGCGGACGGTTAAAGGCAATGATGCCACCAAATGCTGATTCTGGGTCGGTGGCATAAGCCAAGTTATACGCATCCAAGATGCCATCTGGTGAGACTGACACACCACAAGGGTTGGCGTGCTTGACGATCACACAGGCAGGCTTAGTGAATGATTTTACGCATTCTAGAGCAGCATCGGTGTCAGCGATGTTGTTATAAGACAGCTCTTTGCCTTGTAATTGGCGAGCGGTCGCAACAGAAGCTTCCTGTGCGCCGTGCTCTACATAGAATGCGGCTTTTTGGTGTGGGTTTTCGCCATAACGCAGGTCTTGTGATTTGGCAAGCTGTACGTTAAAGGTGCGAGCAAAATCAGTTGTTGGGGTGGAGTCTTCACTTGGTGCTGTGGCAGCATCATTTAGACGTGCACCAAAGAATGAAGCGATCATGCCGTCATAATGCGCGGTATGTTCGAAAGCCTTTACCGCCAAATCAAAACGCGTGGCATAGCTGATGTCGCCTGCGGTTTGGATTTCGTTCAGTACGCGTGCATAGTCTGCTGGGTTGGTGATGATGCCAACGTGTGCATGGTTCTTGGCGGCAGAGCGTACCATGGCAGGGCCGCCGATGTCGATGTTCTCGATGGCGTCAGACATTTTTACGTCAGATTTGGCGACGGTGGCTGCGAACGGATATAGATTCACCGCGACGATGTCAATGCGATCAATGCCGTGTTCACTCATGATGTCATCATCGATGCCGCGACGACCTAGGATGCCACCGTGGATTTTTGGGTGTAGGGTTTTGACGCGGCCATCCATCATCTCGCTAAAGCCAGTGTGTGCTGAGACTTCGGTCGCTGCCACGCCAGATTCTGTTAATAGCTTAAATGTGCCACCAGTTGATAAAATTCCAAAACCCGAATCTACCAAGCCTTTGGCAAATTCAACAATACCCGCCTTGTCCGAAACTGACAATAAGGCAAAACGCTTAACACTCATAATACCCCCAATGCGCATGACTGCGACTGTATGAACAATAGATAAAATATAAGCCAAATGCACAAAAGAGCGCCTCTATGATGACATGAAGCGCTCTTGTCAAAAGCCGTTGTCATGATAGCAGTTTTGGCGTTTTTTATAAAGGGGTGGAGGGGAGTTTTGTGTGGAATTTTGCCATTATTGCAGGCGAAATTGTACAGATCGATGAATTACAGCAGTCCGTGCGCTTTTAATTTGCTGCGCAGGGTACCGCGGTTTAAACCAAGGAGCTTGGCGGTTTTTGATTGGTTGCCGCGAGTGTGCTTGAGCGTCGCGATCAATAGCGGACGCTCAAGTTCAGCCAAGAATACTTGATAGATGTCATTGGCGTCCTTGTCAGCGGTGGCTAGATATTGCTCGACCGCTTGCTCAATGTGCGTCGATAGTGGGGTGGGACTAATGTTTTGGTCAATCATGGGAATCTCGAAATATAAAATCTAAACTGGATAAATGAATTTTCGACCACAAATCGCAAGCTGCGATTAAAAACAAGTCTAAATATTTAAATGTTGCGTAAATATTAACAAAAGATTGCTGAAATTGTTAACGGTTTTATGTTATGCAGTGTAATAAAAATGTAATTGTATAATGATTAAAAATCATACAACTTAATTCGATGAGATAAATAAATCTTATGAAAGATAATGACTTATCACTGCATTGGATGAATTTTGAACAAAAGTGAATATTTGCAAAACGATACAATCATTCATAAAAAATCGGCTTTTAATCAATAAGACTAAAAGACGATGTGTCAAATGACCGAAAGCCGATTATTTCTTAATGCCTGAAAGACGATGCCAGTGGTGATCGTCTTTATTGTCATAATGATAAGCGGAATCTAATTCAAAATAAGGCGCATAAGCATCGATGACGCTTTGGGTTTGATTCTCGATCAGTCCTGCTAGTACGATTGAACCACCGTCTTTTAGTAGGGTGCTAAATAGTGGCGCAAATTCAATGAGTGGCTTGGCTAGGATGTTCGCTGTGATGGTGTCAGCTTTGAGTTCATGCGCGCGTTGATATTCGCTAAATTCTTCGGGCAAGAACACTTTTAGGCGGTCGGATACGTTATTTAGGGCGGCGTTTTGACGTGTCGCGAGAATGGCCTGAGGGTCAATGTCCACTGCCAATACTTCTTTTGCGCCTAGCAGTAATGCCGCCACGCCCAGCACGCCTGAGCCACAACCATAGTCGATGACGACTTTGTCTTTTAGATTCTGAGCTGACAGCCAGTCTAGACATAGGCGTGTCGTGGCGTGATAGCCGGTACCAAAGGCAAGACCGGGGTCTAGAATAAGGTTCGTCGCGGTAGGATCAGGGGTATCTAGCCACTCAGGGACGATCCATAGATTGCCTTCGCATTTGACAGGCTTATAATGCGCCATCCACTCACGAGACCAGTCTTTATCATCAAGGCGCGTCGTCCAAAATCGGCTTGCGCCCACTTGTGCGGCGATGTCATTAGCAAGCGCCTCAAAATCCGTGCCATCGAATCGATCATCAGAATTGGTGTCGTAGATGGCCGTCAAGATCACCTCGCCCCACAGAGGTTCCTCGCCAGGCAATGGCTCAAATAATGGTTCATCGCCCGCGTCTTCTAAAAGTATCGAAACCGCATCGCTCTCATAGAATAAAGCCTCAGCGAATTCAACTTTATCTTTTGGACATTGTAGGTGTATGTGCTGCCACGACATAAAATAGCCTTATGTTATCAATTAGAATAAACGCATTATAACAAATTTTATCAATCACTTAAAAACTTTTAAAATTGAATAGCTCTGTCGTTAGGCGTTATTGATAAAATGGCTCGGGTGTGGGTGACTCTTCGGTGTTAGGCGTATAGAATTCTTCATCAGAAGGCATGGGTTCTTCGATGATATAATCATCCTCGATGTAGTCTTCTTCCATATTCACCAGCTCATCACCCAGTGCGTCGATGCGCTCTTGTAGGGTGACATTGTAGCGTATGTTCGCGGCGCAGCTGCCGTATTCTTGTGGCATGAATTCACGAATCACAGGCGCCCATATCGCACCTTGACAGCCTTGATGGGACAGCAGTCCTGTGCCGTTATCCAGCCACGTCCATTCGATATCTGCAGGCAGTGGCAGCTCAACGGGCGTGTGATTGAGTGGCTGCATGAATGCCCGCCAAATGGGAAGCGCGCCTGAGCTTCCGGTAAGCCCGATGGGCTTATTATCATCACGTCCAATCCAGACTACGGACACATAGTTACCGCTATAACCTGCAAACCAAGCATCGCGCCCATCATTCGTTGTGCCGGTCTTGCCGGCCAGATTAAGAGATGAATTAAAGTTGCCTGCGCGTGCCGTACCGTGAGTGAAG